>Ga0067045_1027845_pt1 | contig 55020 bp, 64 predicted proteins | sample TerdegcTABiofilm_FD_59184 | JGI IMG/M metagenome (GOLD analysis project Ga0067045, IMG submission 59184) | Combined Assembly of (Gp0054472, Gp0054536) Wastewater bioreactor microbial communities from Singapore -Terephthalate degrading...
TGAGCTTACCAAGTATGCTAGTTATTCGGAGGGTAATGGGAAACAAAAGAACAGCAGTTTATGTATTATTAGTTATATTCTACTCAACAATAGCTGGACTTATATTTGGAAGTCTATTTTAATTTATTATTTATTTTTACAGAAGAATTCGATTATCCACTCTTTTATTTCTTCTCTGGTTTTTCTGAATGCATTGAGTTTATCTTCATAACTTCCTTCAGTAGAAGAAGGGTCCTTGAAACTCTTATGGATATATTCTTTCGCTCCAGGGAAAAAGGGGCATGTTTCTTTAGCATTGTCACATACTGTGACAACATAATCAAATTTGAACTCCTTAAATTCTAACATACTTTTAGAATAATGGTTCGTGGCATCAATCCCTATTTCGTTTAAAACTTCTATAGAGAAGGGATTGACTTTAGTTGGTGCAGAGCCCGCACTAAATGCTTGATATCTATCCCCACATAAGTAATTTAATAACCCTTGTGCGATTTGAGATCTTGCAGAGTTATGAGTACAAACAAACAATACTTTCTTTTTCATAAAATAAATAACTTAATTATTTTTTACAATCGCAGTTAATATTTCCTTTTATTATCTCTTTCCAATCACCTATAACATCGTGAGTCCAGCAATCGTCAGCTCCTGCAGCTTCTCTCATTACTAATGCAAAAATGTAACTAAGTTCCTTTACTGTAGCACCAGCTTCAAGAGCTCCTTTGAAATGCTTTAGAACACATGGTTTTGATCTTGCTTTTATGGACAATGCAAAACATATGAATTGATATGTCTTCTCATCTATTGTTCTTTTATCCTTATACAGCTCATCTATTTCATCTAGTTTTTTTGTAAATTCAGGGAAGAATTCTTCCAACATTCTCATTATTACTCCTCCAATCATTTTATACCTAATATCTTATATAATTCATCTTCAGAGGGATTTCCTACCTTTACTACCTTACCGTCAATCAAGATAGCAGGACTACCCATCACTCCTTCGTTGATAAGATCATTTATATCAGAACTGTATTCAACAGTTGCATTAATTTTTCCTTCGGCTGCCAATTTTTTTATTTTTTCAAAAAGATTTTTGCACGATGCGCATCCACTTCCTAAAACTTTTACTTTCATTGTATCACTCCTTATTTACAATTTCAAGTATTTTTTTAACTCTTGGATCCTTTATTGAATATAAAATCCTCTTACCATCTCTCCTAGACTGGATAATATCCCAATCTTGTAATTTTGAGAGATGCATTGAGGTGTTAGGTTGGGATCTTTTAATTAATTCAGGTATTTCACAAGCACATCTTTCTCCTGAAACAAGCACACTAAGAATTTTATATCTTGTACTTTCTCCCATTGCTTTAAGAAGAGAAATATTTCTTTTTTCGTCTCTGACCATGAGTCATTATTTATATATTTATATATAAAGTTTATTATCTAATCTTTGATTGTTTTATCCTGTAATTATTTCCTTTTCCTTTCATTAAAAAATCTCCCTAATTTTATTGCTTTTCTGCGGAATAGTACCAGATTGCAAATTAAAAAAGTAATTAGATTTAATGTCCACAATTACAAGGGGCGTTTCCAGCTCCTCCTTCCATACTAAGCCCCATAGCCTCAAAGTCCATTACAAAGGAATTCATCTTATTTGTTTCAACTACTCCATACCCATCGTTTGTCCTAAACCAGTATGAGATATTCCACTCTTTAGCCTTAGGCGCTATTTCATATAGTTCATCACCACTCATAGGCAATATATATAAAATCCCTTCTTTAGGATCAATTTGACTTGCATTAGCCTTTGTCATTTCTTTCCTAGATCCATTAATATAGACGAACATATATATTGGCATATCCCCATCTTCGTCTTTGTACATAACTTGAAATTTGTAGGAAAATACATTTCCATTAACCGTATATAATAATGCTCCCTTTTCAAGTTCGGCAGGGATGTTAACTTTTGCCAAATTAGAAGTTTTAGGAATTTCTTTTTCTTCAATTGGAACTATTATTTCTTCTTCAGGTGAAGTTTTTTCCAAAGTTTTAACTTCCTCTTTAATATTTTGGTTTGTTGTATCCATTGGAGTGTCAGTAGGCGTTATTGTCTTTTCTGCACAACCTGAAAATCCTAAAATTAAAAATACAAAAAACAATGTTAATCCTAAAATCAATATTTTGTTCATAATATCCTCTTTCTAGAATTACTCGTATAATTTATTAGTTTATCCCTAGAATTTTATAAAGTTGCTCATCAGAGACCTTGCCTACTTTTACTATTTTTCCATCAATCATTATAGCAGGGCTTCCCATAACGCCTTCGTTAATAAGCTCATTTATGTCTGAGCTGTACTCTACTGTAGCTTCTATTTTTCCTTCTTCTGCTAATTTCTTTACTTTTTCATATAAGGCCTTGCAAGTTGGGCACCCACTACCCATTATTTTTACTTTCATTTATATTCCTCCTTTTATTTGATTAAATTCTATTTAGTGATTCAACAATATAGTTTGTTACTCTGTCTAGATCCTTCTCTGTGTAATCTAAAGGTTTACTTTTAGTTATTTCTAAGTCTCGGACTAATTGTATTGATTTGTCACATTTGAAACCTGCAAACTCAACAACTTTTTTTGCACATTCCATTGCGCATCCATCAACACAAATTATTTTCTCTGCACTCTTTGCCTTTTCTATGGTATTAGGAACGTTAACAGCCAATCCAGGTAAGCAAAATATATTCGCTTTGTCTAGCCCTATCTTTTCAACTGCCTTTAGACCTGCTAATCCCGTAAGTCTTCCTGTATTTGAAAGACATCCAAAACACACATACAATGCTTTCATTTAGATTCCTCTACTTTCTTATTTCTCCATTTTATAAATGCAAAAACAGAAAACAAAACTATAGCGCCATACCCTATTATAGTATACCATACATACTTTATCGATAACTCTTGTAAAAGGCTGAATCCTTGGTATACTAAGTAAAAAGATACTGCAACAACTACCCCTCCCATTACAACCCATCCAAAGAATCTGACTGCTGGATTCCATCTCATATCACGAGCTATATTCTTTGCAAATGCACCCACACCTCCTATTATAATGAACGGTATGAGAATACCAACTCCATACAACAATACTTTTAGAGTTGCAGTGTAAGTCGTGCCATAAATAGCCTCATCAATTAATATTGGCAATATTATTGCAGCGCAAGGTAGATTAATAACAGCAAAAATCATTCCAAGAATAAAAACACCAATAAGTCCGTAAGACATTACAAGTTTATTTGTCATTTTTTGTGCAAAATTCTTTTTTGATATCGGAAGATTTACTATATGCAAACCCGTATTAATTAGATTTAATCCTAAAAAGAATGTAACCCATGCACCAACTAAGGCCAAAAAGAATCTTAAGTTGTCTGGCATTGTAGCTCCAGCTTTAAGGAAGGCGACAGCCATCACCATATAGGAACCTGTAATTCCAAGTCCAAAGAATATTGATTTCAAGAGAATGGTCATAGATTTATTCCCACCTCCAGCAGTATAAGCAATTATAAAAGATAAGACTGCAAGTAAGCAGGGAGAAAGACTTGAAAAGAATCCTGCGGCAAGTGCAGCAATTGGAGATATACTACTTCCGCTTTTTACTATCTCTTCTTTAGGCATATCATCTTTGCTTTCTTGTTCTGGAATTTCTTCAGTTGGTATTAGATCTGTAGAAGAGGATTCAATACAACTAATAATCATAGAATCTAGATATTGTACTATAACAGCCTTATTTTCCAACTTTATTTTATCGCACAAAATAATGGCCGGAACATAAGTAAAACCTGCGTCCTTGAATTGATTCCAGCCTTCTGAACTATAAACATTTATTTCTTGAACTTCTACATTGTAACTTTTCTCTTTAATTAAATTGTACATATACTCTTTTCCTTCTTTACAATACTCACACCCTTCCTCATAAAAGAATTTAATATGAATTTTTTTAGAATTGTTTTTATCTTCTTCAGAGCCATAATAGTAGTTAACGTTAACTAACGATATTATAAACACACTAACAATAATCAAATATATCAATTTATTTTTTGGTAACATGGCATAACCTCAAATATAACCTTATTTAAATATAGTTATATGTTTATATCTTTATTAATATATAAAAGTTTCGAATAATTATTCTTTATTGTATGAATATGTATTCATTGTTGCTATTCTGAATATATAATTGAATACCAAAACACTTATAAATAAATTATCAACAACTGATTATATGTTTATACTTCCTTGTATAAATAGGGGTGATTTTTAATGAAAAAAATTCTATTTGCCCTTCTTTTAATTTCGACTTTACTGATATTCCCTGCATGTGTCAGTAATAAAGCAGATCAACAAACAACATATACGCCTACAACTCCAACTCAACAAACAACTAACACAGTTCCTGAAAAAGTTAATGTCTTAAAATTAGAAATTCTTCACTTTCACCCGAAAGTCCAATGTTATAGCTGTAAAACTTTGGGGGAATATGCAGAAGAAACTATGAAAAAATACTATTCAAAGGAATTAAGCAATGGAAGAATTACCTTTAGACATGTTAACTATGAACTTCCTGAAAATCAAGAGCTTGTCTTACTATACAGGCCTCCAGGGTCTGCACTCTGCATCGGTGTTTACGATGACCAGGGCCATCTTTACATTGAAGAAAACTATGGTGTTTGGTACCGAATTGAAAATAAGGACAATTTCATGAGCTATATGAAACAACTTGTTGACATGAGGCTTAAAGGAGATCTCTCCAAAATATAATTCTCTCTTTTTATTGGTGGTGTAGCATGAATCAGTCTAATAATGATAGGATATTGGATGATAAAATACAACAGTTGACAAAGTTATATCTTTCCCATTCTATTTCCAAAGATGAATTTGAATCTAGAAAGAAAGTTATTATGGATTCATATTCAATAGATAATTCTAAGGATCAGAAAGTGATATCTCAAAAAACTAATTATTCAAACAAATTTTTATTATTAATCCCCTTATTTATCTTAATTGTTGGGGCAGGATACCTATTATTTATCCAAGGAACTACTATATCTTTAATGCCTTTGTTTGAAACACTTGGCCGAAGCAATATTCCATTAATAGCCGCTTTCTTCATAGGGCTCATGACTGCAATAAGTCCATGTCCTTTAGCGACTAATATTACTGCAATAGCCTATACGTCTAAAAAGATAGGCAACAGTAAACACACAGTACTTGTAGGTATTATTTATACTATTGGGAGAATGATTGTATACATAGGTATAGCCGCAGTAATAGTATGGATTGGACTTAGTACATTTTCAATATCAATGATGCTTCAAAAATATGGCAAACTTCTATTAGGACCACTAATGTTGATTTTTGGTATCTTAATGCTAAATATTTTTAAGATTAGTATTGGAAAAAGTAGTGAAAGAATAAGTAAACTTAAGGAATATTTATCTGAAAAAGGATTAATTGGCAGTCTATTATTGGGCATGCTATTTGCGCTTGCATTTTGCCCCATAAGTGGTGTATTCTACTTTGGCATGCTTATTCCTTTGGCACTTCAGAATAGTGACCCAATTATCATACCTTCAATATTTGCAATAGCAACAGGATTACCAGTTATTCTATTTTCACTAATATTAGTTTTTAGCGTTTCAAAAATTGGAGATGTCATGAAAAAAGTCCAGACTTTTGAAAAATGGATGAGAAAAGCTGTTGCAGTAATATTTATACTTGTCGGGGTCTATTATATATTTCTTATTTAAGTAGGGTGAATATATGATAGAAAATAAAGTTGAAAAGAAAAAAGGATTAGGAATATTTGAGAAATATCTTACTGTTTGGGTTTTTTTGTGTATTATAGGAGGTATAGCCTTAGGTAAAGTTGCACCTTCAGTTGCCTTAACATTGGATTCTTTTTCTTACTACCAAGTTTCAATACCGATTGCAATTTGTCTATTCTTCATGATGTACCCTATAATGGTAAAGATTGACTTTGGTGAAGTTCTTAAAGCTGCCAAGACTCCTAAACCAGTAGGAATGACACTTTTTGTAAACTGGGCTATTAAGCCTTTCACTATGTATTTAATTGCATCCTTCTTTTTGGGGTATTTATTTAAGGGATTTTTACCAGGAACTGAGATTTTAATTACGGGTCAAGAAGTTGAACTTTGGAGGAGTTACATAGCAGGGACTATTCTATTAGGAATTGCGCCATGTACAGCAATGGTTTTGGTATGGAGTTTTCTTGCAAGGGGAAATGATGGCCTAACTTTAATAATGGTCGCAATAAATTCACTTACTATGCTTTTCCTATACGCACCGCTTGGTGGATTATTATTAGGTGTCAATGCAATGCCAATTCCATGGGAGACTATTCTTCTATCAGTTTCGATATATGTCGGGTTGCCCCTATTTGCAGGGTACCTAACTAGAAAACAAATACTGAAATCCAAAGGTCTTAATTGGTTTAACGAAGAGTTTTTACATTATTTAACACCTGTTAGCATTATAGCATTATTAATAACTCTAGTGCTTCTGTTCTCTCTTAAAGGTGAGCTTATTGTCAACTACCCCCTAACTATCTTTTGGATAGCAATACCCCTATTTATACAAACAATGCTTATTTTTGCTATAGGATATTTCTTGCTTGCGCCTTTATTAAAATTATCTTACAGAGATGCTGCCCCAGCTGCAATGATCGGAGCTTCAAATCACTTTGAAGTGGCCATAGCTACAGCAACTACACTCTTTGGTCTTTCATCAGGTGCAGCGCTTGCGACTGTAGTGGGTGTCTTAATAGAAGTACCAACAATGTTATTTTTAGTTTCAATCTGTAAAAGAACCTGTTATTTATTTCCAGGATGCGATCTTCCATGGCCACAGTGCAAAAAACTAAAGAATAATCAAATTGTATAGAATATTAACATATGGGAAGTGATTAAATGAAAAACATTATCGAAAATGCTATCGATATAGGAAATTTCAGTATCTTTGTTGACGCAGTAAAAACTGCTGGCCTAAAAGATTTTTTAATGAGCCCCGGACCATTTACAGCATTTGTTCCACAAGACAGTGGATTTGCATCAATAGAGGAAGGGAAACTAAAAGCCCTCTTAGAAGATAAAGAAAAATTGGAAGAAACATTGAAGTTTCACATAGTATCTGGTAAATACACAATATCTGATCTTATAAAAATTGCAGAAATGAAGAAGGAAGAAAAAAATAAGCTAACTACTCTAAGTGGAAAAGAGATTACTCTATCCTCAACAATATTATGTTTTTGCGCAAATGACGTTGAAACTGTCAAACTTGAAAATTCAACAGTACTAACCCCTGATATCAGCTGCTCCAATGGAATACTCCATATCATTGACAAAGTTTTGATGCCAAAGTAAAAACATTATCTTTGTATTTATTATAATGCCTCATTATTTTCTAATTCTTTCAAAGCCTTATCAAATGAATTTCTTAAAGTATTAATATTTCCTTCTCTTATGACAACTTCACTATTAAAATTCGCTGCAAACTCATTGCATCTAGCCCTAAAATTCAACTTATCAATAAAGTCAAGTTCTATTCCAATTACTCTTTTATAGTCGGAACTTCCAAGAGCCATTTTGAATTTTTCTTTAACATCCATTTTAGACAATTCCGCTTTTTTTTCAGGATCTACATTTCTTGTCTTTTCTTCCAAAAGTTTTGGCCAATGTTTTGCCCACCCAGGGGTCATAAAAAAAATATTGGTAGTTTGTTCTAACTCTTTTAGATAATTTTCACTTGAACCAATAAGTGCACATATACAATCATCCATGATTTGCCCCTTTTCATTAGCTAGAATATCAAATGGTACTTTTATTTTATTATTAATCAATAATTCTTTAACCGATCCCAAGGCATTTCCACATAACCCATACAATAAGAGTATGTAATCAACATGTTTTTCAATCTCCTTAGCGGCCGCCACAACTTCCCTCTTAATATCTTCCGCATAAAGGTGGAGTGCAAAAGGAAGGATATATACAACAACTTCTAACGGAGCTTGTCTCTTAAGAAACCTTGTTGAACATAATTCTCTTGCAATTGTAATTTTGTCGTAATGGTAGTTGGATTCGAGCATTCTTTGAAACTCTTTTGAAGAATCATTAGAAACAAGTATAATCTTGCCAATATTATCATATTCAGATAATAACTTAAGTAGTTCTTCTTCAAAAATTTCACAAGCAACAATACCTATTCTTTTCATCTTCTCTAGTCTTAAAGTATTAAAGATATTTAAAAGAATTCGTACTTTAATAGAAATATTTATATATGCACATATATGCATAAATATTATGGACGCCCAAGTAGAAGTATTCAAAGCTCTAGGAGATGAAACTCGACTTAAGATAGTTAAATGCCTACTAACTCAGGAGTACTGTGCATGCGAATTTACATTTGATATCCAAAAAGACCAGACTACAATCTCGAGGCATCTTAAGATATTAGTCGATGCGGGTATATTAAAATCCGAAAAGAAAGGCAGGAATATTATCTACAGTATCAAAGATAAGGCCACTATTGAAATGTTAAATAATTTTGGTATTTCTGGGGTACCTTGTTGTGAGGAGAATAATCATGAAATTTGAGGATATATATAAAATCAAGAGAAAGAAAAAACCAATAACGGAAACATCTAGTTGCGGATGCAATTGTGGATGTGGAACAGAATCAAAGAACGAGGAAGAGTTAGTAGGTCAGTTTTGTCCTATACCTCAAGAAGGCCCACCATGTTGCGGAGGAGATAAAAATGAGAGATGAAGATATTAAGAGAATTGTAAAAGAAAATTATTCTAGAATAGCATCTTCAAACTGCGGTTGCAGTTGCGGATGTGGTGGCGGTAATAATGAACTAATTGCTAAATCATTGGGCTATTCAGATACACAGATCGGAAATGTATCTGAGGCCAATCTTGGATTAGGTTGCGGAAATCCTACTGCTCTTGGCGAGATAAAGGAAGGAGAAACGGTATTAGATCTTGGATCTGGGGCAGGATTAGATTGTTTTCTTGCAGCAGATAAAGTTGGAGAAAAAGGAAAAGTCATAGGCGTTGACTTAACTGAGACTATGGTCGATAAAGCAAAGCAAAACGCCAAAAAATACGGATATAAAAACGTTGAATTTAGGCATGGCGATATAGAAAGTCTTCCTATTGATGATGGTTCGGTAGATGTAATATTAAGTAATTGTGTGATTAATCTTGTGCCTGATAAGGCTAAAGCCTTTAATGAAGCTCACAGAGTTCTAAAGAAAGGTGGCAGAATGTACATATCTGACATAGTCTTGCTTCAAAACCTAAGTGACGATTTAAGAAAAAATGAGATGCTTCTAGTAAGCTGTATTGCGGGTGCAATCTTAAAAGAAGATTATCTAAAAATAATTAAAGATGCAGGATTTGAAATCTCAACTACTTCAAGTGATGAGGAGATAAGCATAAGGCAATATTATGGATTGCCTATTGAAAGCTTAAGCATTGTAGCAAAGAAAAATTAAAAATATTTTTCTTATTTTATATTTGGGTAAATATTTCTTATTTCACACTAATTGCTTTTTCTATTATAGATCCCATTAGAATAATTAAGATAATACTAAAACTCCATCTCAATATCATAAATTCTAGTCCCATAAATTTAAGCTCAACTATTCCTTGGGGTATTTTTAGACATGCGCACGCTCCCAAAAAAACTACAATGTTTAACGTACTGGCTCCTTTTTTAAGGAGAGAGGATGCGATAGGGAAGGCCATATAAAGTGGGCCTGTTGGTAGAGATCCAATAATAATGGATATCAAAGCACCTTTAAGGCCGGATTCTTTACCCAAATACTTACTAGTTTTTTCTTTAGACGCCCAAACGCTAAATAACCCTATGGACAACATAACTGCTGGGATAATTATTAGCATTTCTATAAAATATTTCACTGATTCATTGACAATTATTTCTTTTCTTTCTGGGAATAAGCTTACTACCACAATAAACAATGCTATAAATAATAGAACTCCGGCATAACTTTTCATTATTTTAGATTTATCACTCCCTTTAATTATCTTATTTTCTTTCATAGTATTACACCTATAGCAACTGCAATTAACATTGCAGCCGCAAAACTTGATATATTCCTTAGAACTGTAAATTTAATTCCAAATTCTTTTATTTCAAGTGGCAATGAAGTGAAACCTATCATTGTCAGGGTTGTGATAAATGCTGCTCCGATCATTACACTTGCTCCTTTATCAATCAGTGAAGCCACTAAAGGGAATGAAACAAAAGCAGGAATGTATAGAATGGCACCAAGGAGAGATGCCAGAAGAACGCCAGAAACACCTGATTTTTCTCCAAGGTATTCTGCTATTAAATTATTCGGAATAAATCCCTGCATAATGCCTATAATTACAATAGTTATTATGATATAGGGTGCGGTATTAATTAACGATTTAAATGCAATTTTTATTGCCTTTGAGGTCTTTTCTCTAGATTTAAAAAATGAAATAGCCAATGCCAACAACGCCAAAACATTGAGTATAAGAAAATCAATGGCCATCTTGAACCCCCATGACCACCATATCCTCAAGACATTTTATGCCCCGAATTTCGTTTTGGCCTACAAAAATACCTTGATTAGATCCAAGCTCAAATTTTCCTTCTTTATTTGTGAAAATCCCTTTACCTTTTATTACATAGAAAAATACAGCGTAAGATTCAGGATGAGGTGGTATTTCTTGATTTTTCATAAAATAGACTGTTACAATATTGAACTTTCCTGATTTAATCAAATCTTTTTTATTGGGCTCTTTGTCTGAAAAATAAGTATCCACTATTAAATTATTAAAATACATCTATCTTCCTCCAAACTTATTATTATAAAACTCGATCATACTATCGATTATTGATCTACTTTCGATTAGGTTTTCAAACCACTTCTCTAGAAATTCTTCACCTTTTGTGGTTGGCTTATATATTCTTTTGTCCGGCGCATCTTGATTTTTTTCCCACACAGATGATAATAAACCGCTATTTTCCATACGCCTCAAAGTAGTATACATTGTTCCAGTTTTGATTATGTGTCGTCCATGACTCATTTCTTCTATTTTTTTAATAATTTCATAACCATAAGAAGGAGTTTCACAGACTACCCTCAATATAAGAAACTGTAGCCATCCCCTCTGTGGGTCTTTCTCATTGCACATATATACTATATAACATTGTTATATATAAGGATTTCTATATACTAAGAATAATTTATTAAATGAATTGAACTACAAATTAAATATGCCACCTAAATCTCCAAACTGTCCAGAATGTGGCTCTGAAAAGACAGTTGTAATCATATATGGAATTCCAGGACAAGGCCTTTTAACAAATTCCAAAAAAAGTGAATTCATTATAGGGGGATGTGAGAAGTCCCCTGATGCTCCAATATATCACTGCAAGAGGTGTAAGAACGAGTGGGGCAAGTTGATAGATCAGCCTAAATATTTATAAGATAGTACATTAGCCTTAAAATTAGGGCCAAATTAAAATTTCAATAACTCTTCTTCCCATTCTTTTTTGCATTCACATTCATATTCTAATATTTTTGGATCATTTCTAAGTGAAAATTCTAAAATCCTTTTTTCAATCTCTCTGTTGCAGGTCTTACAATTTTTAGGGCCACGTGACCTACCAAATGCAACAGGATGGCAAATTATATCCGGCCTTAACTTTGAAGTTTCTTTTAAAATTTCTAATATACTCCATGCCCAAGGAGGCGAATATTCCCCCTTATTCCATAGATACTCCACAAGCGTATTTTTATGAACGGTCATAGGATTAAACGAAATAACATCAACAATACTTTCTATAGCCTTTGCAGATTCAATAGCATCATGAATTGCTTCCTTTTCAGTAAGAAACGGTGGTTTTATCATCAAATAAGCCTTGTTTTTAATATTAAGTTTTCTTAGCACTTCGCTAGAGGATAGAAAATCTTCAAATGTAAATCCTTTATTAATTGAATGCTTGAGTATCCTATTGTTTGAAGACTCTAATCCAATTGCAACTTCTATCTGAAGTTCATTATTTCCTATAATTTCCTTTAAATAATCTTCTTGAACATACTCTGGCCTTGACTCTAAAGTCACTTCATATATTCCTTTTTCAGAAAGAAACGAAATTATCTTCTTTGCACAATCTGAATTAACTTCCTTTGGATCAAGAAAGCTTCCTGACGTAAAAAGTTTGATCTTTTTTATTTCTTCATCATAAGCCTTGTTAAACTCTTCAATAAATATGTTGAAGATATTAATCGAGGAATCATTCGGTGAATCCTCAAAGTAGGAGCACATGTTGCATCTTCGCCATCTACACCCAACAGTTGGTAGAATAATTGAAAGTGCTTTAGCTTCCTTTCCTTGAACATTTTCTCTATTGTAAAAGAACATTAACTTCTTTCTCCCAATTAAGTTTAAAAGTCTCACTCAAAGAGGCAATTCATACAATTTACAGCTACGATAGATACCAAAACAGCCGCCAATGCAAATATAATCCATATCCTTCTTCGATAATATCTTTCGGAAACATAAATCACAAAAAGAGACGTTGAAAGAAAATAACAGAGCAGGGGAAATATAGGCATAGTAACTAGTTTGAACAAATCGTATCCCATAAGGTATAATGACCATTCAATACCGCTCCAGCTTATTCCAATAAAAACAACGCCGAAAATAAATAATTCTTCTGCTTTTTTGTAATCTTTATCCTTTAAAAAAAGAGAATAAATTATTAAAAATGAGCTTAAAACAGAACTCAATATAGAATAGTGAAATCCTAGTAGTTCAAGCCCCATTTTATTCCAGCACAGCACCTTTATCAGCAGAAGACACGAGTTTTCTATACCTCAATAACATACCAGGTATGTCCTTCTTTGGAGGCTTTGCATCTTTTAGTCTAGTTTCTATTTCTTTCTTGGTTAGTAGTACCTCTAGTTTTCTTTTGGGTATGTCTATCTTAATAATATCTCCATCCTTTAATGCTGCAATAGGTCCTTTATCAAAGGCTTCTGGTGATACATGGCCAATACAAGGCCCTCTAGTTCCACCTGAGAATCTACCATCTGTAATTAAGGCCACAGACTCTGATAAACCCATACCTGCAATCAAACTTGTCGGTTCTAGCATCTCTCTCATCCCAGGACCACCCTTTGGGCCCTCATATCTTATTACCACAACCATACCGGGTTTTATTTTGCCTGCAAGTATAGCTTTAGTAGCAGCTTCTTCGCTATCAAAAACTTTGGCCTTACCTTCAAATTTCATTATCTTTTCGCTGACAGCAGTTTGCTTTACAACTGACCCATTAGGTGCAAGATTTCCTTTGAGTATAGCTATTCCGCCATGTTTATGGTAGGGATTGTCAACATTTCTGATTGTGTCTGATTTAACAAGTTTTACCTTTTTTAAAACATCGCCCAGAGTATCTCCCATAATTGTTTTTGTTTCAAGATTTAATTTATCTTTAAGTCTAATTAGTATTTGAGGGATTCCTCCTGCATCATCAAAATCTCTCATAAAGAAGGGTCCACCAGGCCTTAAATTTACAAGGTGTGGTGTTTCCTTAGATAACTTATCAAACAATGAAAGAGGAAGTACAATTCCAAAAGCATTCGCAACTGCTGGCAAATGGAGTGCAGTATTAGATGAGCCCCCTATACCCATATCTACCCTTATAGCATTTTCAAAACTATTTTTAGTAACTATGTCTCTAGGTTTTAGATCTTTTTTTACAAGTTCAACTATAAGTTTTCCAGTATGATAGGCTATTTCTTCCTTTTTTTTGTCATTTGCATGGACAGTTGCACTTCCAGGGAGTGAAAGACCAAGAGCCTCAGTCATACATGCCATTGAATTTGCAGTAAAAAGACCTGCGCAGGCACCAGCTCCAGGACAACTTCTCTTTTCGATTTCTTTGAGTTCCTTCTCTGTTATCTCTCCCTTTTTATAGCTCCCAATGGCCTCAAAAATAGAAATTAAATCAAGTTTTTTACCTTTGTATTCTCCAGGTTCCATTGGACCGCCTGTTACCATAGCAGCTGGAATATTTACTCTTCCTGCAGCCATAAGCATGCCAGGAGTTATCTTGTCACAGTTAGTTACTCCCACCCATCCATCAAATAAATGAGAGGAAACCATTAATTCTACTGAATCTGCAATTATGTCTCTTGAAGGTAAAGAATATCTCATCCCTTGGTGTCCCATTGCAATACCATCGCATATGCCAGGCATACCAAATTCAAATGGGATACCCCCAGAATCTCTAATACCCTTCTTTACAAGGTCAGTAAGTTTTCTAAGATTAATATGGCCGGGTACAATTTCAGAGTAAGCTGAGGCTACACCTATGAACGGCTTCTTAAAATCCGCATCTTTTAGTCCATCAGCTCTCAATAAGCCTCTTGCCCCTGCCTTATCAATTTCCTCTTTAATTATTGAACTTCTCACTTAATCACATCCACAAACTTAGCTAATCCGTATTCAACGCTATCAACAAGTGCATACCAACTTGCAGTAATAATATTCTCTGAAACACCTACTGTATCCCACATCTTGTTGTAACCATGAGTTCTAATCAAAACTCTAACTACTGAGCCAGTTCCTTCTTCCCCTTCTAGCACCCTGACTTTATAATCTGTAAGGTTAAAGTTCTTAATTTCTGGGTATGCTCCAATTAAAGCTTTTCTCAAAGCTTTGTCAAGAGCATTTACTGGACCATTTCCTTCTGCAGCAGTATGAAATTCTTTATCATTTACCCTTAGTTTAATGGTAGCCTCTGAACGTGAATCCATATCCCCTCTCTTGTCTATGACCACTCTAAACCCTTCGAGTTCGAAGAATTTCTTGTAAGTTCCTAGGGCCTTCTTCATAAGAAGTTCAAAACTAGCTTCTGCCCCTTCAAACTGGTAACCTTCATTCTCAAGTTTCTTAATCTTTTCTAGGATGAAGTCAAGTCTTGCATCTGCCGATTCAAGGTCCACACCATATTCTTTGGCCTTAAAAATAATATTGCTTCTACCTGAAAGCTCTGAGACAATAACCCTTGTTCTGTTTCCTACAAGTTCAGGCCTAATATGCTCATATGTATCTGGGTGGCGCTGGATTGCGCTGACATGGATCCCACCTTTATGAGCAAAAGCGCTTGAACCTACATAAGGTTGGTGCATATCAGGAGATATATTTCCAAGTTCTGATATGTATGCTGCAACGCTTTTTAGTTTTCTCAGCTGTTCATCAGTTATACAGTCAAGTTTCATTTTAATTTTAAGGCCAGGAATAATAGAGCATAAATTTGCATTACCACATCTTTCCCCATACCCATTAATAGTTCCCTGAACATGAACAGCTCCCATTTTAACTGCTTCTAGAGAATTTGCAACTGCACATTCAGAATCATTATGTGCATGGATACCAATATTTGATTTAATATGAGTTTTTACCTCTTGAACAATATTTCCTATTTCAAATGGCAGACTTCCACCATTTGTATCACATAAAGATATGCAGTCAGCACCTGCTTTATCCGCTTCTTTGATAGTTGAAAGAGCATATTCTTTATTTCTCTTATATCCATCAAAGAAATGCTCTGCATCGTAAATTACTTCTATACCGTGTTCTTTTAGGAATACAATTGAATCATATATCATCTCAAGATTTTTTTCAAGTGGAATTTTCAATGCCTCAATAACATGAAAATCCCAACTTTTCCCAAAAATCGATGCTACCTCTGTGTCTACATCTAAGATGGCCTTTAGATTGGGATCTTCTTCAGCCTTTAATTTGGCCCTTCTAGTGCTTCCAAATGCACATATTTTTGAATTAGTTAAGGAAAGAGATTTAGAATTCTTGAAGAACTCTACATCTTTTGGATTAGACCCTGGCCATCCTCCTTCAATATAATGTATCCCTAGTTCATCAAGCTTTTCACATACCTTTAGTTTATCGTTTGCAGAGAAAGCTATACCCTCTCCCTGTGTGCCATCTCTCAAGGTTGTATCAAAAAGCTTTATCATTTTTTTCTCCTTATTCTTTCATCTTCTTTACTATCTCATCCCCGACCTCAGTGGTCTTTGATGTACCGCCTAAGTCTTGGGTTCTAACTTTACCTTCTTCTAGTACTTTAACTACGGCCTTTTCTATTAATGATGCAGTTTTTGGTTCTCCAATTGTTTCAAGCATCATTACACCGCTTAATACAGTAGCTAGTGGATTTGAAACATTTTTTCCTTTGTATTTCGGTGCTGAACCGTGAATGGGCTCAAACATTGATACTCCGTCTGGATTGATGTTTCCCCCTGCTGCAAGTCCAAGTCCTCCTTGAATCATAGCTCCAAGATCTGTAATAATATCGCCAAACATATTTGGTGCTACGACAATTTGGTACCACTGTGGCTGCTTTACAAACCACATTGTTATAGCGTCAACAAATGCAAATTCAGTTTCATATCCTGGGTATTCCTTTGCAACTTCTTCGAATACATCTCTCCATAAACTGTAAATATTTGTCAAAACATTTGCCTTATCCACAGAAGTGACTCTCTTTTTACCCTTCATCTTGGCAAGTTCAAAGGCATATTTAATTACTCTTCTAGCCCCATCCCTTGAAATCATTCCTATTTGGTATGCTATCTCCTGGGGTCTATCAATATCAACACCCATGTTGAACTTGACTTCATAAAGGTCTCTTATTACCTGAAGCTGCTCTTTATTATTTGTTCCTTTGAATCTCCCACCTATGCCAATATAGAAATCTTCTGTGTTCTCTCTGATTACATGGAAATTAATGTCTTTGTATGTCTTATCTTTTAATGGGCATGGGACATTAGGATAGGATACAATTGGCCTTAAATTTACATACTGATCAAAGTAAAATCTCATCTTAAGGAGTATACCTTTTTCGAGTATGCCTGGTGCGACTCTAGGATCTCCAATAGCACCAAAGTATATTGCATCCTTTTTCTTTAGTTCTTTTAGTGTTTGTTCTGTTATTAATTCACCTGTTTTTAGATACTCCTCAGAACCATTATTGTAGTATTCCCATTCAATATTTAGTCCTGTAATATCACAAGCTGCGTCGATTACTTTCTTTCCTTCTTCAATTATCTCAGGCCCTATCCCGTCACCGGGCATTACCGCTATTTTTTTCATTTAGAACCTCCTTTACGTATTCCATAAGGCCACCCTTTTCTACTATCTTAAGCAAAAAAGCTGGTAGTGGTTTAAATTCAAAAATCTCGTTAGATTTTTTATTTTTTATAGTCCCTCTTTTTAGGTCGACTATTAATTCGTCTCCTTCATTAGCCTTAATATCACATTCAATCAATGTCAGGCCAAGATTAATAGAATTTCTAAAAAATATTCTAGCAAAACTTTTCGCGACAACACATGATATACCAGCACCCATAAGCGCTCTTGGGGCATGTTCCCTTGAAGATCCACAACCAAAGTTTCTTCCTGCAACTATTATATCTCCTTGCTTTACAATATCCTTAAACTCTGGCCTTACTTTTATAAATGCGTTTTTTGCAAGCTCTTTAGGGTCTCCAGTAACTAAAAATTCAGCTGGTATAATCTGATCTGTATCGACATTGTCACCAAATATTATGGCCCTACCCTCAAGGATTTCTTTCATTATAACACCTCCCGAGGATCAACAATTCTTCCTTCAATAGCAGATGCAGCAACAACTGCAGGGTTAGCTAGATATACTTCTGAATTCTTGTGACCCATTCTCCCTATGAAGTTTCTGTTTGTAGTAGCCACACATTTCTCTCCATCAGCTAGTATTCCCATATACCCTCCAAGGCAAGCGCCACATGTTGGACCACAGACAAAACAATCTGCTTTTTCAAAGATATCAATAAGGCCTTCTCTAAGTGCTTGATCGAAAACATCTTTTGTCGCAGGTACAACTATCATCCTAACGTTTGGATTGATTTTTTTTCCTTTGAGTATCTCAGCTCCTATACGGAGATCTTCAATCCTGCCATTTGTACATGAACCAAGGTAAGCCTGGTCTATTTCAACATCTACTTCTGATGCAGGTGCAGTATTGCTCGGTAAAAATGGCTTTGCAACTGTTGGTGGTATATCTTCTGCATCATAAATTAAATCCTCAATATAGTATGCATCCTTGTCTGAATAAACTGGAGTATAGTTACCCTTAACTCTACCTTTTAAATAATCAAAAACTTTTTCATCTGGAGGTATAATTCCGGCCTTTCCTCCTGCTTCTATGGCCATATTAGATATAGATATTCTATCTGATAGGGTAAGTCTTTCAATTGTGTCACCATAGTACTCCATTGATTGGTATAATGCACCTTCAACACCTATATCTCCTATAACATGAAGTATTATATCCTTACCATAAACATAATTATCTAGTTTACCTTTAACTGATATCTTTATGCTATCTGGAACTTTTAACCAAAGTTTACCGATAGCCATAACAGCGGCCGCTTCAGTTGAACCAATTCCTGTAGAAAATGCTCCCAAAGCACCGTAACTGCAAGTATGTGAATCAGCACCTACAATTAATCTACCTGGTGCAACAAAACCCTTCTCAATCATAAGTTGGTGGCATACTCCCCCTCTTCCAACTTCGAAGTAGTTTTCAATTTCGTATTTTTTTGAAAAATCTCTCATTCTTTTTGCCTGTTCTGCAGAGGCAACGTCTTTATTTGGAACATAATGGTCTGGTATTAAGACTATCTTTTCTTTTATTGGCATTGTTCCTTTTGGAAGTTTCTCAAACTGTTCAAATGCCGGTAGGCCTGTGACATCATTAACCATTACATAATCAACATTGGCTTCTACTATTTGTCCAGCTTCAACGTTAATTCCAGCCTTATTTCCAATTATTTTTTCTGATATAGTCTTTCCCATAAAATCAACTAAAAATTAAAATATAAATTAAATTATTTTTTTTCAGGTTTTAAAAACATCTTTCTTATGTCTTTACCAACATCTTCGATGAGTTTTTCCTTACCTTCTTTTCTTAATCTAGTAAGGACAGGTCTACCTGTATAATTTTCCATCATGAATTCTCTAGCAAATTCCCCAGATTTTATATAGTCAAGAACATCGTACATTCTTTCTCTAACTGAATCATCGATTATCATTGGGCCTCTTGTTCTTCCACCATATTCTGCTGTGTTTGATACTCTCTCCCACATTAACTCTAGACCGCCTTCGTAGAAAAGATCTACAATTAGTTTCATTTCGTTTAAGCACTCAAAGTATGCTATCTCGGGCTGGTATCCCTCACTTACCAGTGTTTCAAATCCTGCAGTGATAAGTTCAGTAATACCTCCGCACAAGACGCATTGTTCTCCAAATATGTCAGTAATTGCTTCTTCTTCAAATGTAGTTTCAACTACTCCTGCTTTTGTTAAATTCATTGCTTTAGCCATTGCTAATGCTGTTTGCTTTGCTTTTCCAGTGTAATCCTGCTCAACTGCTAAAAGTGCAGGTGCACCAAAGCCTTCCTTGTATAACCTTCTTAATTCACTACCAGGTGTTTTTGGAGCAATCATTACTACATCAACATACTCTGGTGGTTTAATTTGATTGAATGTTATGTTAAAACCATGTGAAAAACTTAGAACATTGCCTTCTTTTAGATTGTCTTTTATGTACTTGGAATAGACATGTGGCTGAACTTCATCAGGTATTAAGATATGGACGATATCCCCTGCCTTTGCCGCGTCTTCAACACTCATTGTTTTTATTCCAGCGTCTTTTGCACAGTTCCAAGACTTTCCACCTTCGTTTACTCCAACTACAACATCTATACCACTATCGTGCATACACAAAGCCTGGGCTCTACCCTGATTTCCGTAACCTATTACGGCTACCGTTTTACCTTGTAAATACTTAAGGTCTGCATCACAATCATAATACATTTTTGCCATAATTTAACCTCCACTTTTCTTTTCAATATCCCTAGAAATTGCGGTAACACCCGTTCTGAAGAGTTCTTTTATTCCAAAGTTCTTCATTGTATCAACAAATCTGTCAATATCAAACGGATCTGCCGTTATTTCAAGGGTTATTGTTCTTAAACTAATATCTACTATATTTGCTTTAAATGCATTGGCTATTTCTAAAACCTCTGCTCTATTATCTTTGTCAGCATATACCTTTAATAGGCAAAGATCTCTAATAACCGATGTATTTTTATCTAAGATATTTACTTTTACAACTTCAATTAATTTGTTTAACTGTTTTTCAACCTTTTCAATTTCTCTTTCATCTCCGGTCGTAACTATCGTCATCCGGCTCATACCTTCTTTTTCTGAAGGAGAGACTGTTAAGGAATGAATGTTAATACCTCTTCTTGAAAACATGCCACTCATTCTTGTTAGAGAACCGGCTTCATCTTCAACTAGGACTGATATTATTTGTGTCGGCATCTTCCCACTCCTATCATCTCATCTACCCTACCGCCTGGAGGGATCATTGGAAGAATATTAGTTTCGGATTCAATTTTGAAATCAAGAACTGAAACTACTTCTGAATCAAATGCATTTTTTAGAGCTTTCTCGATATCTGAAACTTTCTCGACTCTTTCCCCATATGCGCCAAAAGATTCTGCTAACTTAACAAAATCTGGGATTTTTCCTAATTTAGTTCCTGCGTATCGTTTATCCCAGAAAAGCTCTTGCCATTGTCTAACCATTCCAAGAAAGGAGTTGTTTAATATTGCGACAACTACCGGTATATCTTCTGACATAGCCGTTGCTAATTCTTGGCATACCATCAAAAAGGAACCATCCCCTGCAATATCTAAAACTTGTTTTTCAGGCTTTGCCACCTTTGCACCAATTGCTGCAGGAAATCCAAATCCCATCGTACCAAGACCCCCAGAGGATATAAATTGCCTAGGTTTTTTTGTCAAGTAATAGTGAGCTGCAAACATTTGATTTTGGCCTACTTCAGTTGTTACTATTGCATTTTCGTCTAAAAAATTATTTATTGTTTTTACTATAATTTCTGGAGTTAATTTATTGTCCTTTGATTTAATAGTTTCACATTCTTCACACATTGAATGAAGTTGCTTCACTCTTTTCTGCCAAACATTTGTATCCTTCTTTACATCTTCATATTTTTTCATGAATTTTATCAAATCTCTTATTACTAATTTTGCGTCCCCCACTAATGGAAAATCTACAGTAATGTTTTTGTTAAGTTCGGTTGAATCTATATCACAGTGAATTTTTACTGCATCCGGAGCAAACGATTCAAGCCCCCATCCGGTTGTCCTGTCGGAAAATCTACATCCTATTGCAAATAAAACATCACAGTTATTGATCATTTTATTTGCGGCCATTCTCCCATGCATTCCAACCATTCCTAATGAAAGAGGATGATTTTCGGGGATAGAGCCTTTTCCCATTAAAGTTGTTGCAACACCTGCACCTAGATACTCAGCTAGTAATCTAAGGTCTTCAGAAGCGTTAGCTAGTATGATTCCACCACCTGCCAAAATTAATGGTCTTTCAGCTTCCATTAACTTTTGAGCTATCCTTTTAATCTGTAGTGGATTAGGAACAATGCTCGGATTATATCCTGCAAATTTTACGTCTCCATGATAATACTCTTTTGAAGTTTTTTGTTGGACATCGTTAGGCAAATCAATAACTACTGCTCCTTTCCTTCCAGTATTAGCAATTTTAAACGCGCCTTTAATTGTCCATGATAAATTATCTGTTGATTTAACAAGGAAATTATGCTTAGTAATAGGCATAGTGATTCCAAAAGTATCTGCCTCTTGGAAGGCATCTGTGCCTATCGCCTTTGTTGGAACTTGAGCAGTAAACGCTACTACAGGTATGGAATCCATTGTTGCATTTAATAATCCGGTTATCAAATTAGTGGCACCAGGCCCAGAAGTTGCCATACATACTCCTGGGTCTCCAGATGCTCTAGCGTAGCCATCAGCTGCATGTGCCGCCCCTTGTTCATGTCTTACAAGGATACTTCTAACATCAGTTTCTTCATATAGTTGGTCATAAAGAGGTATTAGCTGACCTCCGGGGAAACCAAAGATATTTTTTACATTCTCTTCCTTTAAACATTTTACAACGATTTCTGTTCCTTTTAGCTCCTCACTCATTCGTTTTCCCCTCTTTTCCTATCTTCCTTAATTTGTTTATTGCTTCTATTGCTGCATTTACACTTGTCATAACTATATCTGGGCCAACACTCTTCCCTAATGCTTTTACATTCTCTTCGTTAACCATCTTTACAGATACTTGACAAAGTGCATCAGATCCACCAGTTATAGCTTCCAGTCTATATTCCTCAAGAGTAATCTTTTCAGGGACAACTGACTTTAGTGCATTTAAAGCAGCATCAACTGCACCATTACCTATATTAGATCCAACTTTCTTATTTCCATTTATATTGAGAATAGCAGTTGCTGTCGGTGTGATATGTAATCCAGAGATTATTGTCATTTCTTCAAGCTTTACTTCTTTTTCTTCGTCTGGTACTTTTCCAACAAAGCCTGCTGCTATTGCGAGTAAATCTTCATCAGTTATTTTCTTTCCACTTTCTCTGATTTTTTTTACCTCATCAACAATCTCAAGACTTTGTTCCTTTGTTAAACTAATTCCAAAGTCCTTTAGTTTCTTTTCTACTGCATGGATCCCTGTGTGTTTTCCAACAACGATCTCACTTTCTCTGCCTACTAATTTTGGTGTTAGTGGTTCATAACAGAAAGCTTTGCTTAGAACACCATGGACATGAATTCCAGATTCATGTGCAAATGCATTGTCTCCTACAATAGCCTTGTTAGGTTGTACAACTACTCCAGATAACCTTGAAACGAGTTTAGAAATATAGGTAAGTCTGGTAGTATCAAGTGAAAATCTAACTCCATATAACGCCATAAGGCTCATGACTGTTTCCTCTAAAGAAGCATTACCTGCTCTTTCACCCAGGCCATTTACTGTACAGTGGATTTGTTTTGCACCACTTTCAACCGCAGCAAGTGAATTGGCAACAGCAAGCCCAAAATCATTATGGCAATGGACACTAATAGGGATATTTATGTCATCAACTAATTCTTTGATTAGATACCCCATACCTTTTGGCATTATTGTACCAACAGTGTCAGGAACATTAATATAATCTGCACCTGCATCTCTTACCGCTCTATGCATCTCTTTAAGATACTCAAGTTCAGTTCTTGTAGCATCTTCACAAGAGAATTCGACTTCAACTCCATGATCTTTTGCATATTCAACACCTTCAACGGCTTTTCTCATTATTTCTTCTTTTGACATTTTTAGTTTGAATTCTCTATGAATGGGTGATGTTGCGATAAAAGTGTGAACTCTATCAACATTACAATCTAAAGCAATATCAATATCCTTTTTATTTGATCTTGCAAGACCACATACTTTGGCCTTTAAACCCATATCCGCTACCTTTTTTATAGCGTCTCTCTCACCAGTTGATGTTATTGGAAAGCCGGCTTCGATAGCATCTACGCCTAATAGATCAAGACTTTCTGCTATCTTCATCTTTTCATCTACACTAAAGGCAACTCCAGGAGTTTGCTCACCATCTCTTAGTGTTGTATCAAATATCTTGATACCTTCTATATTCATTTTATCTAATACAATCTTATTGTAGTCACTTACGCAAATCACTTCTTCCATATTAAACACCTATCAAAATTTATTATAAAATAATCTCTCAGATAAGAAATAAAATCAATAAGAATCTGAGTTTTCCAGTTATAACTATGGAGAATTTCAAAAGATATATTATAACAATGCGTGGGGCAAAAATGTACCCCCCCTAATTACTAACTCCATAGTAAGCACCTAATGCATTTTAAAGCCTATTTATTTCCTTTTAAGTGTTTCGGTTATTTTTACATAATTTTTTAATATTAATTATGAAAATATTATTTTGTGAACTAACTCCTGATTTTAATTCTCTACACTATAGATTTGTTCAAGTTACAAATGGAGTATTTTTTTAAGTTTTTATAATTTTCTTGTTTCTTAATTTATCTAATTTGATTATTATAATAATCAAAAAACAAACTTTAATTTGAATAACTTTTTTAAAACAATAATACTTATTCTTGCAAGGAGAACAAAATGACATTGAATTTTCTAAATTCTAAGGAGACTTGTTCAAAGGGAATTATATATTTTGTAATAATCACCTTTTGTATCACATACTTAATGGATGCATTTATTTTTCTCAATGGTGGACTCAAGTATAATAATATATTTGTATTTTTAATTACAATGATGTTTGTACCATTGATTGTATCTACTTTATTAACTAAGTTCTATCTAAAAAGACCACTTACCTCTTTTGGGATAAAAATTGGTACTAGTCTTAAATATTATTTAGTCGCATACTTTTATCCTTTCTTAGCCCTTGGGCTTGGATTCCTCTTATTTGCATTGATGGGATTTGGCAAATTATCCCCAAATTTAGATTTAATTTTTCCATCTCAGTATGGCATCCCCATATACATCTATTTAACTACTTATATCCTTGCCCCCGTGTTCCCTAATTCTATCTTTGCATTTGGGGAGGAATATGGATGGCGGGGATACCTTCAGGATCTCCTGTTAGAAAAGTTTTCGATTTCTAAAACTCTTATAATCGTAGGTATAATTTGGGGACTTTGGCACGCACCTTTAATTGCAATGGGATATAACTATAATCAATACCCCTTACCTGGAGTATTTCTATTTGTTCTCTGGACTACTTTTGTTGGAATATTTTTTGGATGGTTAAAAATTAGGTCAAAATCAGTTATGACTGCGGCTCTTGGGCATGGTGCAGTCAACGCTTACATAGGATTTGGAATAATATTTGCACAAACAAATAATCAGCTTTTAGGTGTACCTTTTGGTCTACCGGGGTTAATAGCATTTCTAATACTTGCAATAATATTTTTCTTAGACCTAAAGAGAAACTATCCCAAGAATTTCTGAGATTGCCCCCTCTAAAATATCAATAGATTTAAGATATTCGTCTATATCAATACATTCCATATCGGTATGATCTAGTGATGAATCACCGGGTCCATATGTTACTATATTTTCCGATAACTTAACTAATAGATTCATATCCGATGATCCTGTTTTTCTTTTATATTTTGGTGAAAGTCCATTACTTCTTATTGTTTTTACTAAGGTCTTTACCAGAATATTATTTTTTGAGGTTATTACTCCATCTACACCTTCAATTAATTCTAATTCTCCATCAAGAACTTGTGATATTTCGTTTAATACCTCTAGATGAGGTAACCCAGGAGGTATTCTAAAATCAATTGTAACTCTACATTCACTTGGCATTACATTAGTCTCAGATTCAGCTAATATTGAAGTTGGAGAATAACTCAATGATTCAAATAGATTATTTCTTTTATAGAGACAACTAATCTTATTTGAAAAATCTATAAATTTTAGAATAGGATTTTCTTCTTCTGAAGAGGAATGCGAGGCCTTTCCCTTGAACAACACTTTAACTAGTAATCTGCCTTTGTAGCCTATTGTAATACCATCGACAGACCCAGGCTCACCTAAGAAAATATAATTTGCTTTTATTTTTTTCATTAGTTCAAGAGTGCCTCTTGAATTTGGTGCTTCTTCCCCAGTAACACCTGCAAATATTATTGTACCTTTAAATTTTTTATCTTTGAATCTAATAAAAGCCGAGAGTAGAGCAGCAAGAGGTGATTTAGCATCACATGCGCCTCTTCCATATATTTTTTTACCGTCTATTCTAAATGGAATTTCTCCTTGCACTGTATCCATGTGACTTGTGAGAAGGATATATGGAGGGCCAGAGCCAATAGTCGAGATCACGTTCCATACTATATCTTGTTCAACTTTGAGATTTTTATTCTTAAGAAAATTAAATAAAAAATCAGAAACTTCCTTTTCTTTTCCTGATGGACTATAAATCTTGATTATGTCTTTTAGCAGGTTAATTTCTTCCAATAATTTCACCTGTTGCCTCTACAACCCTATCTATATGTTCCTTTTCAATTATCAAAGGCGGGAGATATCGGACTACAAGTTTCCCTGCTGTAAGTGCAAGTATTTTTTTCTCCATTAATTTTACAAGATATGGCCCTACTTTCTCTTTCATCTCAATACCAATCATGAGGCCAAGTCCTCTAATTTCTTTGTATGCAGTTTCATCTATATTCTTTTTAAGTTGAGAAAGGAAATATTCTCCATTTTCTTTTGATCTTTCAACAAGTTTTTCTTCTTTTAATGCTTTTATTGCAGCAAGGGAGGCATTACAAGCTAGTGGATTTCCTCCAAAAGTAGATCCATGTTCACCTTTTTCCAATTTTGCAAGATCCTCTCTAACAACAGTTGCACCCATTGGTATTCCGCCTGCTATTCCTTTTCCTAAACACAATATATCGGGCGATATTTTGTATCTGTTTATTGCAAATAATTCTCCAGTTCTTCCAAAACCTGTCTGGACCTCATCAACAATCATTACTATTCCTTTTTGATCACAGATTTCTCTGATTCCTTTTAAAAAATCAATGTTAGCTGGTTTAACTCCTCCTTCCCCTTGAACTGGCTCAACAATTATTGCAGCAGTATTTTCAGTGATAACATCTTGTAGTTTTTCTAAATTGTTATATGCTGTATGGCAAAAACCTGGTATCAATGGTAAAAATGGTTTTTTGTATTCAGATTTCCATGTTGCAGAAAGAGCCCCCATTGTCCTCCCATGGAATCCAAAAGTGAATGAGATAATATCCGTCTTACCTGTAATTTTTCTTGAAAATTTAAGAGCTGCTTCAACAGCCTCAGCACCAGAGTTAGAAAGAAATGTCCTTGTGAGTCCTTTCGGAGTAATTTCAGCTATTTTTTCCAGCAGTTGTGCTCTTTTATCATTATAGAATATCTCAGGGCATGAAATTAACGTATCTGATTGCTCCTTTATAGCTTGAATGATTTTAGGGTGAGAATGTCCGAAAAGACATACTCCATGACCTGCAACACAGTCTATGTATTCATTGCCTTGGCTATCATAAAGATAGACACCTTTACCAGATATAATTTCAATGTCTCTTTTATAATAGACTCCACTACCATATTTTTCTTCTAAATCTTTATAGATCATCTTGAAATCACCGTTCTTGTACCATTTAAGGCATTTTCTAGGGGATTATCCAGATTGCCCCGTGCAATTATTACTCGAGGACTTCCCTGTTCTACAGCTTCTTTTGCAGCAAGAAGTTTTTTCTTCATACCTCCATCTGCAAATTGATAAGCATCATCAATCTGTAATAAATTGAGTTCATTAACAAGTTTTCCATCCTTTAGAAATCCATCCACATTTGTCATAATCACTAGATCAGCAGACAAAGCAGAAGCAATTGCAGCCGCCGCTCTATCTCCATCAGTATTTACTACGTCGCCCTCTTCACTAATTGCCAAAGGACAGATTATAGGTAAGTATCCATTATCGAGTAACATTGTAATTAGGTCTTTGTTGACTTTCTCAACTTTTCCGGTGAAGTCATCCTTCAAAATTTTCTTTTTTCCATCTTCAATAATTTTGATAGAGTCTTTTCTCTTGGCAAGTAATACCCTTCCATCTGCGCCTGATAAACCAAAAGCATTAGCACCTGATTTTTGGAGTAGTTTGACAAGTTCCTTGTTGATTTTTCCAGCCATTACCATTTCCATTATTTGTACTGTTTCAAGATCGGTGTATCTCGATCTAAATCCAGAAACAGATGTGACAAACTTTGTTTCTTTGCCAAGCCTTTTGGATATCTCTGTAGTTTCGTAAGATCCTCCATGGACAACTATTATCTTTTCCTTTTTTGATATTTCTGCTATTTCTTTAGCCAAATTCTGGACCTCTGTACCGAGACTTCCACCAATCTTTATAACAATCATCTACTCACCTAAATAGGATGGTATCCAATATATTTCAAACCTGTGTCTTCCTCAAGACCGTACATAATGTTCATGTTTTGAACTGCAGCACCAGCTGCACCTTTCATAAGATTATCAATAGCAGAAAAGACGATCATTCTTCTGTTTTCATGGTCAAGTTCAAATCCAACTTCACAGAAATTAGATCCTGTTAGTATCTTTGGATCGGGATGTCTATAAATACCTTTTTTCTGTTTCACGACTCTAAAGAATTTGTTTTTTTCAGAAAACTCCCTGTATATCCCCCTAATTTCCTTCTCATCATAAGGCTGATTGAAAAACAGATAAATTGTTGAAAATATACCTCTTACCATTTCAATAGCATGTGGGGCCATAGTAACTTTAAAACCAGTTTCCTGCTCTACTTCTGCTATGTGTCTATGGTAAATTGGTGAATAACATCTAATAGCTCTTGATCTCTCAGGATGGTGAGTGGATGCGCTAAAAGAATCTCCTGAAGCTGATGAGCCAATTTTACTATCAATTACAATTCTTTCTTTATCTATATTTAGGTGTCTAATTGGATACAGAGCCATTATCATTGATGTGGCTATACATCCTGGATTTGCGACTAACCTTGTTTTCTTTATCTCTTCTCTATGTATTTCAGGAATACCATAAACAGCTTCTTTTAAGAGCTCTGGGCATTTGTGGTCAAGTCCATACCAAGACTTGTATACTTCTTTGTCTTTTAATCTTAAATCTGCACCAAGATCAATTATTTTGACTCCCGTGTCATAGAACTCTCTTAAATAATCCATTGAAACTCCATGCGGCAAACAGAAAAAAACTAGATCAGAGTCAAATGATTCTTTTATTGAAGAAAATTTAATATTAAATCCCCTTAGATTTGGGTGTATCATATGCACAAATGAACCTGCATTAGATTCAGATGTGACTTTGTCAATATCTACCTCTGGATGGTTAACTAACAATCTAAGTAGTTCTCCTCCTGTGTATCCAGAAGCACCAATAACTGAAACTTTCATTTAATTACCTCTTTGCAACTTCAATTACATAATCTACTACCTTACCAGGTATATTAACGCCGGTGGGTGCTATACTATTCTTAAATTCCATAGTATAATTGACTTCATTTACTAAAAGCTTTCCTTTGTCCTCTAAGAGATCAATTGCTACTACCCCTCCACCAACTGCTTTAGCGGCTTTAAGACAGAGTTCAGATATTTCATCTGTCACAGGACATTTTGAAGCCTGGCCTCCTCGAGCAGTATTTGTAATCCAGTGAGGAGACGTTCTGTATATTGCCCCTATTACTTCATCTCCAACTACAAATGCCCTTATATCTCTCTCTGGTTTATTTATATATTCTTGAATATAAAAGACTGAATGATGGTAAGAACCCAATGTGACCTTATGTTCAAGTATACTCTCAGCAGTCTCTTTATCCTTTACTTTTGCAAGAAGCCTACCCCAAGAACCAGTTGCAGGTTTTAAAACTGCTGGATAACCTATTTTCTCAATTGCTTGAAGGGCCTCTTCAGGGGTAAATGCAATATAAGTAACTGGGGAAGGGACTTTGTATTTTGTTAAGGCCAAAGTTGTCAAAATTTTATCTCCGCAAGTACTTGCAACTTCATATGTGTTTACTGTTTTAATTCCCATCTCATTCAAAACTTTTAATGAATAAAGCGCTTTTAGATGACTTATTTCTCTTTCCAATACAACATCATAGTCTAATTTTTCATGATTAGTAATATTGAATATTGCGCATCTTGTATCCATTCTTTCAACTTCAATTCCTCTGTTTCTAAATTCTTCAAGTAGAAACTTCTCATCAAGTCTAACTCTTGAATATAGCATTCCTATTTTCATATTATCCCTCCAGATTATTGATTACTGCTTCAGTAAAAGCTAGAGTTCCGAGATTTCCACCTAGGTCTTTTGTTCTTTTACCTTCAGCAAATGTTTTAAAAATACTATTTCTTATTCTGTCCCCTTCTTTTTTTTCTCCTAGAAAATCAAGCATCATTGCAGCTGAGAGAAATGTAGCCGTTGGATTTGCTATATCTTTTCCAGCATATTTAGGGGCTGAGCCATGTACAGGTTCAAAAAGACCATTTCTTTCACCAATATTACCTGAAGGTGCGATACCAAGACCTCCAACAAGTTGTGACGCCTCATCCGATAATATATCTCCAAATAAATTAGTTGTAACAACAACATCAAATCTTTCAGGTTCTTTGATTAGTCTCATTGCCATAGCATCTACTATTACTTCTTCAGTTTCGATTTCAGGATATTTTTCTGAAACAGAAAATACAGTTCTTCTGAAAAGCCCACAAGTTTTTCGTAAGACATTAGCTTTGTGAACGACTGTTACTCTTTTTCTTTTATTTTCAATAGCATATTTGTATGTAAACTCTGCCAATCTCCTTGAAGCTTTTTCTGATATATGCCTTTCAGCTATTGCAACTCCATCCTCTTCTCTTTCAATTCCTTTGTACATGCCTTCGGTGTTTTCTCTCATTATAACTATGTCGATATTTTGTCTTGAAATCTCAATTGGAAGACTTTTTATTGGTCTTACATTTACAAATAAATCAAGCTCTTTTCTCAATGTTACAATTGCGCTCTTGTAATTAGGTATGTCAGGGGGTGAGGACACAGCACCAAATAGTGTTGCATCAGCATTTCTACATGCATCAATTGTTGCCTGAGGAATTGAAGTGCCGTTTTTCAAATAGCAATCATATCCTGCTTCTGCATATGAATAATCAAAATTTAGATTAATATGTGAAAGTAAATTGATTGTAGCATTGATAACATCGTTACCTATACCGTCTCCTTTGATAACGCATATATTATATCCCATTTTCAAGTTCACCTATATCATGATTTTTTAAGAAATTTACAATTCCACCTGCATCAATAATTTTCAGAATAAACTCCGGAAATCCCTTGGATCTGACTTCTTTACCATTTTTCATTATCTTAATTTTTCCCTCTTTCAAGTCAACTTCAATTTCATCTCCATCTTCAACTATACCGTATAAATCTTCAGAAATCATAATTGGTAGACCTATATTAATGCAGTTTCTGTAGAATATTCTAGCAAAACTCTTTGCAATAACTGCCTTTACTCCTGATGCCTTAATTGCTATAGGTGCGTGCTCTCTTGATGAACCACATCCAAAATTTTCTCCTGCTACTATAAAGTCTCCTACTTTAACATTTTTTGAGAAATCTGGTCTTACCTCAAAAAAACAGTGTTCTGCAAGTGCTTTAGGATCTGTCGTGACATTATATCTACCGGGTATAATCTCATCTGTGTTAACGTCATCATTGAATTTGAATACCCTTCCCATCAAATCACCTCTCTTGGGTCTGTTATTTTACCATTGAGTGCTGTAGCAGCTGCAGTTGCAGGGGATGCAATTATTATCTCTCCTTTATCTGAGCCCATTCTTCCTACAAAGTTTCTATTCATAGTCGTTAAAGCTCGGTCACCAGGTGCGATTACTCCTTGATGTCTTCCTATACAAGGACCACATCCAGGATTACAAACCATTGCTCCAGCATCCATGAATATTTTTATGTAACCCCTATTCATTGCCTCTAAATAAATTTCATTTGAAGCCGGAACGATAATCGTCTTTAGAAGAGGGCTTAATTTTTTTCCTTTAAACATTCTAGCAGCAATTTCAAGATCTTCTATTCTACCATTAGTACATGTACCTATAAATACTTCATCAACTTCAGTTCCTACATATTTTTCAACAGGATAAACATTGTCAACTTTGGGTGAAACTGCAAGTTGAGGAGTGAGATCTTCTACATCAAATTCAAAGACTTTTTCATAATTTGGGTCTTTGGGAACTATTTCTGTATATGGATAGCCCCTTGATTTCAAGTAATTTTCAGTGACCTTATCCGTCTTTATTAAACCGGTCTTTCCTCCCATCTCAATTGCCATGTTAGTTAGTGTTAGTCTATCCCCTAAAGCCATGTTTTCTATAGTTGGTCCACCAAATTCACAGGCTTTGTAAGTTGCCCCTCTGGCTCCAACTTTACCTATTATTTTTAGAATCAAATCTTTTGGGTAAACACCTTTAGCAAATGAACCATTAACATCAAAATAAAATGTTTCAGGAACTCTAAACCAATTCTTTCCTGTTGCATACGAGACTCCTATATCGGTTGAACCAACACCAGTTCCAAAAGCTCCAAGAGCTCCATAAGTACAAGTGTGGGAATCTCCTCCAATAATAACTCGTCCTGGTAAGACAAATCCTTTTTCAACAAGAACTTGATGGCAAATACCCTCTCTGAAAAAGTTCTTTATTCCTTCCTTTTTAATAAATTCTAATACTTCTTTTTGCAATGTTGCACTTTCAACTGATGCCGGTGGCTGGACATGATCAAATATTACTACAACTCTATTTTTATCAAACAAAGGTTTACCCGTATTTCTCAATGCTTTGATTGCTAGAGGAGTAGTATTATCATGACTCATTGTTACATCTATATCAACTAATACTATATCCCCTGCAGAAACATCTCTTGAAAGTTTTCTAGAAAAAATCTCTTCAGCAACTGTTCCCATTATCCTCACCATATTTCTTTAGAACTACTCTTGTACTTGTTGCAAGAACTCCTGGAATACTCCTTATATCTTCTATTAGATTATTTAATTCTGCAACATTCTTTAATGATGCATATATTGCAATATCTTCATCGCCTGACATCTCATAAAGTTTTTGAACACCTTTCATATTTTTTATTTTTCTTGATACCGAAGTTGTGTAAATATGGGCTTCAAGTCGTAAGAACAATACCGCATCAACACCAGAAGGTATTGTTACTGCCTTAAATCCAAGAACTTTCTCCGCAATGTCTAGAATATCTGTATCATGTACAATCTTTCTTTCGTCGCCTACTTTCTTAATTTCCTGAATTATTCTTAGAAGGTCTTCATCTGTAGCCTTTATTCCATATTGTTCTAGTTTCGACATTACTGCTCTTCTTCCAGCGAATTTGTCAACTATGATTTTTCTTTCTCTCCCAACCATTTCTGGCGAAAAAGGTTCATAAGTACTTGGATTTTTTAATACTCCATCTGTATGAACTCCACTCTTATGCGTAAATGCATTATCCCCCATTATTGGCATTAGTGGGTAAATATATATTCCCGTAATTTTTTCAACAAATGCTGAAATACTTTTTAACATTTTTAAGTCATATTTTAAATTTTCATTGTCTAAAACGTGAGTAGCAGTTACAAAAGTGGATAAATCAACTATACCTGTTCTTTCTCCTATCCCATTTACTGTAGTGTGAACACAGTCTGCACCAGCTCTAACACCCGCCATAGCATTTGCAACAGCAAGTCCAAAATCATTGTGGCAATGAACATCAATTCCAACAGGTTTTAAATTTTCTTTTATCTTCTTTACAAGATCATAAAAAATATGGGGTTGCATAACCCCGACGGTATCTGCAACACTTATCCTATCTGCACCTGCTTCAATTGCAGCATTACAGATTTCAATTAGATAATCAAAATCTGTTCTTGTTGCATCTTCTGGTGTATATCTGACTTTAAGTCCGTGGTCTTTTGCATATTGGACACAATCAACTACTTTGTCTATTGCTACTTCTTTTGTCATTTTCAATTTATCATGAAGGTGTAAGTTTGATGTTGCTAGAAATATGGCAACTCTGTCGACTTCACAATCAACAGCCATTTCAACATCTCCTCTCACTGCTCTAACGTGACCAACAACATCTGCATTGAGATTTTCTTTTACCACCTTTCTGATAAATTCTTCAATTTTTGGAGAGACATTAGGATGTCCGACTTCTATCATATCTACTCCAAAATCATCAAGCATCTTAGCAAGTGTCATTTTTTCATTAATTGTAAAAGAAACACCTGCAGTTTGTTCCCCTTCTCTTAGAGTTGTGTCCAATATTTTAACCATTTTATTCTCCCCAATCCTCTTCTTCTTCAGGGGCTATTTCTAGTATAAGTGGGTCAAGACTTATTATTTCAAGTTCTATCCCACACTCTGGACATTCAACAATATCCCCTACTTCTGGATTTTCTATTTCTATTACACAGTTACATTCTGGGCATTCTCCCATCTAAATCACCTCGATGGCATTAATCGTAAACACTTTTTAAATGTTGCGGTTAAAATTAGTAGTAATATTACGATAATCGAAATATTTTTAAAGCAAAACTGGGATACTTATTTATGGATGAGATAGACATTCAAATATTAAATCTTTTAGAAAAAGATTCAAGAATGAAGAATACAGATATTGCCAAATTACTCTCTGTTTCTGAGGGATCCATTAGAAGAAGAATTGATAATCTGATAAAAATAGGAATAATTAAAAATTTTACCGTTGACATCTCTACCAGTTTTGGATTTATCTCATTAGTTCTCTTAAATACCCATACCCAGGAATCCACATATGAAATTGTCAAACAAATAAAAAACATTGAAGGAGTAAAAAGAGTTTATGAAACTACTGGTGAATGGGATGTAGTTGCATATGTTCTCTGTAATTCACCGAAAGAGTTTAATATTATTATCGAAAACATCAGAAAACTTAAAGGCGTAAATAAATCTACTAGCCTAACAGTTTTGAACGTTGTATAGTGATAAAATGGTGAAAATATTAATTGTCGATGATAATCAGGATTTTTTAGATATTTTAAAACAAGGATTATCGTCTCATACAGTATTTTTAGCTCATGATGGATTGGCAGGGATTGAAGAATATAAGAAACATTCACCAGATGTCGTAATTATGGATATAAAAATGCCTGTTATGGATGGTATTAAAGCAACTAAGGAAATACTGAAGTTAAATTCCAATGCTTTTATTATTGGGGGCACTGCTTACTCCGACCTTCAAAAAGAATTATTTGACGCAGGTGCAAAGTTTGTTCTGATTAAACCATTTTCTATTGATGCAATTGTAAAAATAATAGATAAATATGTTTTAAAAAAGAGACCTAAGACAGGATATTTTCAATAGAGTCTTTTTCTAGAGCTTCCTTTAATTCCATTCCTATTCTTTCCCCATAACTTATCTCTCTTCCATAAAGATATCCTGTATGGGGGGTAAATTTAGTACCCGGGCTTCCAGGAATTCTCATTGAAACGTCAAATATGACAATCTCTTCTTTTCCTTCCAAAGAAGCAACAGCACCTTGTAGTGCAAATGGCCCTATAATTCCGGGGGCACATTCTTTTTTAGTTACATCAACGAATTTTTCTCCAATATCAAAGGCTTTCTCTAGGATACTCTCTTTTGTAGTACAGGTTATGTGGCCAGTTTCAATCATTTTTGGCTTAATATATTTGAGGACTTCAAGTTGTTCATTTGCTGGAAGTCTTAGAATACCATCTAAATTAGTTTGACGTCTTGTATCTGTTCCCATTAGTTCCAATTCTTCTCTAATATTTGAGTAAAAATAATTAAAGTTTGTTTGAGCGCCCAAAATATATTCTTCAATAATTGCTTTTTTTAGGGCCTCTTTAGTAATAATTCCTTTTTCTATCAATTCTCTACTTTTTTGTTCATATTCTTGAGGAGAAGAAGCAAAGAAAAAAGCTCTTTCATAACTTCTAATAGCTTCTGAGACTTTGACTATTACTAATCTATCTATTTTTTCAGGGGAGGAGAATATCTTAGGGAATCTTATACCGGCCTTGTTTAATAGATAATATTGATTCTTTGGTACATCTCGCTCTTCTAGTTTAACTAGTCCTCTTGATCCATAAATGGGAACAAAGAAATCATTTTCTATTTGTTCAAAATTAAAGTAAACCCAGAAATACCTATTATGGATAAATATTGTGTTCATTTCTCTTAATTGCTTTTGAACATCTTTATTGATTATATCACTAAATTTATCTAGTGCAATTACTTTGTCAATGCATCCCCTTCCATCCCTAGTCTTATAGTATTTTGAATAAGTTTTTTCTCTGCCTTTCTGACATACAGCGACTGTGTTGAATCCATATTTTTTCACACCGCTAGAAATATCAAGGGCTGAATGCCCTCCCAAAACACCAATAGTTATGTTGTCAAGATCATAACCCGCTAGGATATTCTTTATATCCTCTTGACCTATCATGAGATTACCTTACCAGCTTTTTACTTCTTGTTTGGCTTCCCCCTTAATTAACTTTAATACTTTTACCATATTTCTAGCTGTATTTTGTGAAGTTTTTATACCATACTCATCTTTATCACAATCACCAGGATTATAACCAAAGCCTACACCGCCGTAATGTGATGTAGCTTCGTCAGCCACGATAATTGAGTTGTGTATCAGGAAGAAATTGAAAATCTGTTGTAAAGTTGTTTCTTGCCCACCATTTCTAAATCCACCTACAGATATACCTGCTCCGACTTTATTTCTAAGTTCAAATTTACCTCTGAGTGCTCTTGTTCTATCCATAAAAGCCTTCATCTGTGCAGAAACTCCACCTAGGTACACAGGTGAGGCAAGTATAATTCCATCCGCACCTCTTATCTTATCATAAATTGGAGTCATATCGTCTTTTTGAATACAAACCCCTGTTTCTTTACACGCTCCACATGCTTTACAAGGAGCAACTTTCAATAAACCAACATGTACAAGTTCAGTTTCTACACCGAGTTCGTTACAAGTTTCAAGAGCCTTCTTCAATAAAAATAGGCTGTTACCCTCTCTAGGGGATCCACATACACCTAATATTTTCATATAATCCCTCCATTTTAATGATGAATCTTTATTTATAAAAATGTTTTGTATATCACTTATCTAAATTTTTATAAATCTTATAAAAGATACTATAAATTGTGGAAATTAATGTGATAAGAAAAAAAGAAAGTAAAGGTAGTTCAACTAATAAAAGAGTCTTGATTGAGCTTCTTGCGTCTTCAGAATGTTCTTATTGCGCCCCTGCAGCAGATGTTGTATATCGAGTGGCATCACAATATGATAATATAGAAGTTGCTATAGTAAATATTGATTCGCCTGAAGGAATCTCAATAGCAAAAAAACATGGCATCATGAGCATACCTGCAATTATAATTAATGGGAAGACAGCATTTATTGGTATACCGCCAGCCGATATTATACTTCATGATGCAATAAAAAAGGCTATGTAGATATACTTAGTATTTTCTCATTTATCACTCTTAGAATATTTTTATATGAATCCTCTAGTTCAGAAGAAAAATCATCTGAGAACGTAAAAGGATCTTTTATTCCAATTGCAATAAATAATATTTCACTTGGCATCCTATCAGGAGATATTTTCATACCAAGTTTTATCATCGTTGAGAAATTCGTTGAGTGGGGTGAAGACGTTTCAGGCAGAGAAATTATTTCCTCTAAAGTTAAATAAGTAATCTTTCCTATATCTTCAGAAATTATAGAATCTATAAAAATGGCACAATCATAACCGAGAATAGAGTCTAACAATTCAATCCCTGACGAATAAAATGTTTCAAAAATAATATTATCTCTATCATTGAAAATTTTTTCTAAATCTTCTACAATTCTAGGCCCTACCCGATCGTCCTTAAGATAAGGATTTCCAATTCCAAGAACAATAACTTTTTTCATTTTAAACTCTTATTGGATTTGGTCCTAATTCTCTGATTCTCTCAGTAAACGATGTCATAACCTCAGAAAATCTCTTTCCTTCAGAGGCAGAGATCCAAAATATTTCTAATCTCTCCGGTTCTATTCCCATATCTGCTATTAATTTTTTTAACATCGTTATTCTCTTCAAGGCCTTAAAATTACCTTGTTGGTAGTGACAGTCAGTTGGAATATGACAACCTCCAACAAATATACCATCCGCACCTCTAGCAAAAGTTTCTAGAATAAAAGATGGGTCAACTCTTCCAGAACACATAAGACGTATCAATTTCACATTTGGAGGGTAATTGTATCTTGATGACCCTGCAAGGTCAGCACCTGCATATGTACACCAGTTACATACAAAACCTATGATATTTGGTTCAAATTTATTCATTAGTCAACACCATAAAATCTTTTTATGAATCCGTCTCTTGGAGTTTCAGAAATTGAGGCTATTCTCTTTTTCGGTAATCCCATTGAAAGTCCTAGAAGCTGATTATAATAGAAGACGGGGATACAGAAATCTTCACCTTTTTCTCTTAAACCTTTTTGACCTAAATCAAACTGAAGGAAACAGAAAGGGCAGGCAGTAACAATACAATCTGGATCTGAATATTTTATATTCAAAAGCTTTTTTTCTAAAATTTTAAGGGTTACTTCTGGACTGTTTCCCCTCATCCCTCCTCCAGCACCACAACAAGATAATTTTTTTGGATAATACACACTTTCCATTCCTAAAGCTTCAACTAGTGCATCAAGCTTATGCGGCTTTTCCGGATTTTCAGCCATTAAATGATCTGATGGCCTCAATAGATGACAACCATAATGTACAGCTGCCTTGACTCCGTCTAATTTTATCTTAGTTGCATTTTCTATTTTTTCAACCCCTATAAAATCATGAAGTATCTCCACAATATGGTATACAGAAATAGTACCTTGGTATTTTCTCCCTATTTTACTAAGATGCGTATTTACTTTTTCTCTTTTTTCTTGATCACTTTTCAAAAGAAAATTACTGTTTTTAAGATAACAGAAACATCCATTACATACCGCCATTAAATCTTTATCCATAGATTCTGCTATTGATATATTCCTTGCACTTTGAACAAGTCCAGATATCTCTTCAACTGACCAAAAAGCCCCTCCTGGTGGACAACAGCCTGCACCCATCATATCATGAACATTGACACCAAGAAGAGGCATAGTTTCTCTTATAGAATTTTCAATATCTGGGTATCTAAGAGGAATAATACAACCTGTATATAATGCAAAATCAGTCGCATGCAATGACATCATCTCCCTTTGGCTTCCAGTCTTTTCTTATTTTAAGTAATTTTACTGCATGCGTTGAATCTATTAACTTCTGAATTTCGTCGATATATCTTTTATCCGACGCAGCAGTTTTAAGTTCTGGAGCGTCAACTTTATCTCTTAATTTAATCCCTTTTTGAATTGTAACAGCATGGCCAAGATGATAAATATTATTAGCAACTTCAATCTGGGCTTCAGGAATTATGCCTCTTTCAGCTGAAATTCTTCTAAGCGCAAAAACAACCTCTGTCGGGCCCGCATTTTGAGGACATCTCTCAAGGCACATAAAACATGTAGTGCACAGCCAAATTGCTTTTTTTTCTAATATTTGGTCATCTAAACCCAAAAGAACTTGATGCATAGTTCTTTTGATTTTATGGTCTGTGTCACTTGCAACTGGACACCCAGAAGCACACATACCACATTGGAAACATTCGTATACACGTTTTCCTCCGTACTTGATCACTTTATCCACAAGCTCTTTGTTAGTGTCATTAAGAACTACTTTCAATGTAAACCCTCCGTCAATGCTAAAATCTGCATTCTAACTTGTTTATTAGTAAAATGATTTGCTTTTATAGCTCCCGAAGGGCAAGCAGCACTACATACTCCACAACCCTTACATAAGGCTATATCAACTTCCATTTTATCATTTTCAGTATACTTAATAGCTTTGTACGAACAAAGGGATTCACAAGTTCTACATTTAGCACATAAATCTTCGTTAATCTGTGCAAAAAGAGGCTCAATATCGATTTCACCTTTAGCCATAAGAGACGATGCAGCCGAAGCTGCCGCTTTTCCTTGACTAACTGCATCTGGTATTTCTTTAGGCCCCTGGCAAGCACCTGCAATAAATATGCCGTCGCTATCTGTATTTACGGGTTTTAATTTTGGATGAATTTCTTTGAAAAAACCAGTTTTATCCGTACTAATATTTAGTAAATTTGCAAGTCTTTTCGCATCTTTAGAAGGTTCCATTGCCACTGCTAAAACAACAAGATCAGCTACAACACTTATCTGTTCTCCAAGTGTGTCGTCATCACCTGAAACTTCCAATCTGTCACCTATAGAATCAACTTGACTAATCCTACCTCTTATGAATTTCACACCTTTCTCTCTTGCTATTCTATAATACTCTTCATAGCCTTTTCCGAAACATCTAAGATCTATATAGTGTATGAATATATCCATGTCGGGATACTTTTCTTTCAAAAGTCTAGCATGTTTTATTGAATATGTGCAACATATCCTAGAACAATAATCATTAGTTTTTTCATCTCTTGATCCTACACATTGTATGAAAGATATTGTATGTGGCTTTCTTCCGTCAGAAGGTCTTAATATCTCTCCTTTTGTTGGTCCTGAAGCACACATCATCCTTTCTAGTTCTAGAGAAGTAATAACATTTGGGTGTTCATAATCATATTCAGCTTTTCTATTTGGATTAAACAAATCATAACCAGTTGTTACAACTATACTCCCAACATCAAATTCAACGAATTCATCTTCATTTTTTGAAATATCAATAGCCCCAACTTGGCACCTTTTTTCACATAATTTGCATTTAACGCATTTTTTCTTATCGACAACTGCTTTCATAGGTATGGCTTGTTGAAATTGTATATAGATAGCTTTTCTTTTATCCATATTACAATTAAACTCATTATCAACTTTAACTGGACATACAATACTGCAGTCACCGCAACCATTACATTTTTCCCAATCAACAGAAGTCTGCTTTTTTCTCACGACTACATGGTATTTTCCTATATGTCCTGAGACATCTTCAATTTCAGAGTAAGTGAGAAGTTCAATATTTGGTGTATTTGAGACATCTACCATCATCGGAGCAAGAATACATGCTGAGCAGTCATTTGTTGGAAAAGTCTTGTCTAACTGTGCCATTTTTCCTCCAATACTCGGATTTTTTTCGACAAGATACACATGATAACCACTATGTGCAAGATCTAGAGCCGCATTAATCCCAGATATTCCACCACCTATTACCAATGCAGACTTAAGAACCGAGAGTTTTCTATCTTCTAGCGGTTCCAACTCAGCTGCTCGGTAAATTCCACTTTTTATTAATTGTTTTGCCTTATTAGTAGCATTTTCTTTATCCTTAAAATGTGGCCATGAGCATTGGTCTCTTATATTTACTTGCTCGTAAAGATATTTGTTCAAATTTCCTGAATCTAATGTTTTTCTGAATATTTCTTCATGAGTTCTTGGTGAGCAACATGCAGCAACGACTCTATTAACACCTTCTTTTTTTATGTCATCTTTTATCATATTCTGCCCTTGTTCAGAGCAGAGGTACATATGCTCCCTTACAACAGAAACATTTTTGATATTTTTTGAGAAATCAACTACTTCCTCGATATTAACGCTACCTGCTATATTAGTTCCACAATGACAGACATAAACACCAATTTTTGGAGAATTATCAAATTCTTTTTTTTTCTTGGGCTGTGATTTTGCCATCTTATCGCTCCGTGATTTCAATAAAGTGAATTATGTTAATAATTTTAGACTACCCTAAACTGTTGATAAAATGAATTAACCATTTTTATATCTTTTGGTTCAAGATTTAAATGAGTTAAATAATTTTTACTTTATTAATTATGAAAATGCTTTAAATTTTTTATAAAAATATATATAATTAAATTTAAAATAAACTTATTCTTCACTTATAAAACCCTTAATTTTAAGGATTTTCAGAATTTGGAGCATTGGATAAGATTTCTTGACAGGGGGGACTCCTTGATATTTTATTGTATAATAATCCGTATTTGAACCATTATTTACCCATCCAGTAACTATGACAAAGTTGTATGAATCAGTTGTGACTCCAACGCCAATATCGTCTCTTGTACTATCATAGGTTTTTGCCCATACAAGATTACCATTTGCGTCATATTTAATGGTGTAGTAATCGTGGTTCCCTGAAGCATTTCGGACCTGACCAGTAACAATGATATTATTATAGGAATCTCTTGCAATTCCAAATGAGTAGTCGTCTCTTGTACTATCATAGGTTTTTGCCCATACAAGATTACCATTTGCGTCATATTTAATTATGTAGTAGTCATAGTTTGAGGCATTATTGAGAATATACCCAGTTACTATAATGTTATTGGACGAATCTGACACCACACCACGACCATAATCATTACCATACCCACCATCGTATCGCTTCACCCATAAAAAGTTACCATTAGAGTCGTATTTTATGGTGTAATAGTCAGTATTTACAGTTGAATTACCATAGCCAGTGACTATGATATTATTTTGAAGGTCTGTTGTAACGCCACGACCATAATCATGGCCATAAGTGCTATCATAACTTTTTCCCCATATCAAGTTACCACTTGGGCCGTATTTTATAGTGTAATAGTCAAGATTTCCTGCTGCAGTATAAACTGTACCAGTTACTATGATATTATTGTTTGAGTCTGTTGTAACTGCATATGCGATATCAACACCATATCCATGATTGTAACGATTAGCCCAAATCACATTACCATTTGGATCGTACTTTATAGTATACCAATCTCCGTTCCCAGAATATGTTGTCATCCCAGTTACTATAACATTATTATTTGAGTCAGTTGCAACGCTGTACCCGTAGTCATCGGAACCACCGTCATAGGGCTTAGCCCAAATCACATTACCATTTGGATCGTACTTTATAGTATAATAATCAAAATTTCCCGAAGAATTAGTTATATATCCAGTTACAATAGCATTATTAAATGAGTCTGTCGCTACTGTCCAGGCGAGGTCATCCCTCGTGCTATCATACGTAGTTCCAACTAACATATCTCCATCGGCAGCATATATCGCTCCTGCGGATAATAAAAACATCGAAATTAATAATACAGATATTATTCTTTTCATATAATCACTTTTAATCTTGTTATACTTAAAATATATATTCATATTTAAAACTTTCTATAGGTCTAGGTGTCTTATCCTGTAATTATTTCCTTTTCCTTTCATTAAAAAATCTCCCCAAATTTATTGCTTTTCTGGCAAACTAATGCCAGGTTCTAGCTTCCTGTAAAATGCCTTTTCAGGAGTTTCAAGCACTTCGAGATTAAGCTCATCTGATTTACTCTTCTAGCAGTAACATTCTGGATAAAGGCAATCTCGCTTGACCTAAGGCCAAGTTCCTTTGATCTGATTATCCATGCTATCTTTTTGTCGTTAAGCTTTGCCATACCCTTGTATCGTTTCCACAAGGGAAATGATTTTGGGTAAGACAAATAGTTTAACTATGTCTATCGATTTAAAATAACTAGTCAATGTCGATTAATATATTTCTCTTTTATGGGTATTCCTATAATATAAATTTCTTTTCCAATCCCTTAACATGAGTTTTAATTACATCTTCCGAGATTACTTTACCTATTTCATAAGAGGGATAATATTTATTTAGAATACCTAGCGCTTGGTCTTTATCTTCTTTTGCTACTATTACCATAAATCCAGTTCCCATATTGAAGGTCTTGTACATCTCTTCGATTTCCACACCAGCCGCCATCATCTTTTTGAATATCATTGGAGGCTCCGGCAGTTCAAGTTCGAATCCCATACCTTTCTTTAATCGCTTAAGATTAAGAAGGCCGCTACCTGTGATATGCGCCATTCCTTTTACTTTTACATTTTCTACTAGTTCGAGTATTTGTTTTACATAAATCCTTGTCGGAATTAAAAGCTCTGGATAGTCTTCAATACCCAATACTTTTCTTGCAAGAGTCAAACCATTGGAATGAATACCTGAAGATGCAATTCCTATAACAATATCACCTGATTGAATATCCTTACCTGAAATAATTTTGTCTTTTTTGACAACACCCAGACAAGTTCCAGCAAGATCAAATCCTTCTCCAGTCCCCTTTATTATATCAGGAAGTGTAGCTGTTTCACCTCCAACGATTGGCATATTTGACTGCTTAGCACCTTCTAGAAGCCCCTTTGCTATTTCCTTTAACATGTATTCAGAGGTCTTTTCTAAAGCAATATAATCCACGAAAGCAATGGGAGTTGCACCATTACAAATTATATCGTTAACATTCATAGCAATTACATCTATCCCAACTGTATCATATTTTTTTAACTTCTGAGCAACAAGGACTTTAGATCCAACACCATCAGTAGCCAGTGATAGGGCATACTCTCCAAATTCAATAAAACCGGAAAAACTTCCTATGTCTCCTATAGCTGCACCAATTTGACCTTTTCTGTAACTTAGAGTTTCCTTAATAACTGAAACTAATGCACCAATTGATTTCTCTTCAACACTAATATCCACGCCAGATGATTTATAATCTTTAGGAGTTGCCAATTATTTCACCTTTATAATTCTCATAGCGAGATATGCAGCATTCTCTCCATTATCAATTCCAACACATGCAACTGGAACTCCTTTTGGCATCTGGACTATTGATAAAAGAGCGTCTAGCCCCCCTAATTTTGAGGAAACAGGCACACCTATTACGGGTTTATTTGTATGAGATGCAACTACACCTGGAAGTGCAGCTGCCAAACCAGCTATAGCAATAAAAACTTCATAATCTTTTTTTGCAAGTTCTGCTACTATTTCTGGATTTCTATGAGCAGATGCATATTGAATTTCATAATCAACATTATTTTCATCAAAAACCTTTTTTACCTTATTTACGATTTGTTCATCACTTTTTGAGCCTGCTATGATGAGTATCATGTACTTTAGAATGGGTATAGATTAAAAAGATTTTTGATTCTGTCAATGAAAAAAATATCTAGATGAAATTTAAATATAAAAAATAAAAGGACTTTTCCTAATATACTACTAGAAATAACCTTTTACAAAAAAGACTATTAATACCTTCTTGGATTCTTCTTCTGGTAGCATTCCCTACAGTAAACAGGTCTTGTTCCATCAGGCTTGAATGGAACTTCAGTTTCCTGCCCACAAGCTGCACATGTTGCTTTGTGCATTTCACGAGGTGGCCTGTTAAATCCACCTCTCTTTTCGCCATACATTTATATTACTCCTTTTAATTTGGTCATTAAATGACCTATAAATAAGATACATGTTTAGTTTATAAGGTTGATTATTCAATATCACATAAATTCATATTTTTAATCAAAAAAATATACCTTTACATATTTTTATTTAATTAGACTATATAATAACTTTAAAGATAGTATAATTACCTACTTCAATATTTTACAATAATATACTACTGAAAAATTAGTCTATTCCTTCGCCTATTTTCTTTCTAAAACTCTTACCTACAAATCGAATATACTTATCAGATATAACTTCATAAGCAATTTTACTAGCCTCACTATATGTTTTTGCTACTCCTCCTCCTAAGATAACCCGCCCTCCACCAACAGCCAAATTCCCAGTTTGAGTGATAAATGTTCCAGCATGCCTATGGAATGAATTTGGGGGAATGTTATTGGAATAGTCTATAACTTGTCCTGTTAGATGTTTTCCTGGATATCCCGGGGGCATCTGAGAAGCTTCAAATCCACAACCCTTAAACCATGGAAAGCTCCCACTGACAGTAAATACTCCAACACAGACTTCCTCTTTGAATTTAATATTCAATTCATCTAGATTTCCATCATAAGATTTTTTTGCTATGTCATATAGAGAAGTATCTACTATTGGCCACCTACCTTCTGCTTCTGGTGATCCATCCCTTCCATTTATCTCAAAAACATAGAAGTTGTAACTATCATTTTCCTTTAGAGCACATAGTCCAAAATAAATAATTCCATTAAAAGCCAGTTTTTCTTCTTCTAATAAATTAGTTAAAAATGGAACTACTATTGTATCTTCAATTTTCTTAACTAAATCGTTTCTCCCCTTTAGAAGTGGGTGTGGAGCAACAACACCCATTCCACCAGTTATATAATTTACCATCTCCCCCGGATGGCCCATTCTTTTATTGAATCTATCAATCAAAAAAGTATCTTCAGAATCAAACCTTTCTGGAAAATCTTTGGCGCTTCCTAAATATTTAACTTGACCTTCATGCACAGCGTAGAACACCATTACTTCCTCACCATAGAATCTTTCCTCTATAGTAAGCTTATCAACAGGAGGACAAATAATCCCTGATACCATAAAATCATCAACCGCACTTAAAGCCTCTTCAAGAGTATTGCATACTCTCGATCCTTTTCCATCAAGTAAATAAGGATATTTCACAACATACTTCTTCCCATTTTTGCCAAAGTTTTCCTTAAGAAAGGTTTTCGCAGATTCCGGATCGTAAAAGTTCTCAAAAGGAGGGCAAGGAATATTCCATTTTTTCATAAGGTCGTTTGTATTGCATTTATCTGCTTCCACGATCATAGCTTTTGAAGTTGGGCCCCAGCAAGCTATCCCTTTTTTTTCACAACTTTCCTTTAATCCTAGGGATAAGTATTTTTCCTGTCCGCCAATTACCATATCAATCTTATTTTCTGAAATATAAGATATAATATCATTAAGGTCATCAAGCCTCTTGACTCTACCATTATTTTCTTGAATTTCCTGTTTATAATCATTAAAAAATTGTTTCACATCATCAAAATTTCTAATCTTTACTCTATCATTCCCAATTGGCCATATACATTTTTTTTCAAATACCCCCCCTAGATTACCAGGTAGCACATGAACTTCAGATACATTTTTTGACCTAGTAATTGATTCTGCTAAAGCCCATTCTCTTGCTCCTCCACCTACAACAGCCCAAACTTCCCCCAAAATATCACTATCCTAAGTATATATTTTTCTTTCACATTCTCTTGTTTTTGTAAGACATTTCATTGTTTCTTCGGGTATATGTGTCGGATAATCTCCATTTATACATGCTAGACACAAATGCTCCTTTTTAAGCCCAATAGCTTTAACCAATCCTTTAATCGTTTGATATGTTACTGAATCGGCACCTATTTTTTCTGCAACATATTCCTCTGTATGTTGTGCTGCAATTAATTCTTTTTCAGTTGGCATATCTATACCATAATAACATGGATGTTTTATCGGAGGGCAAGTGGATATTATGTGAACTTCTTTTGCACCACTATCTCTTAACATTGTAACTATTCTTTTACTTGTTGTTCCTCTAACAATACTATCATCAACTAGAATTACTCTCTTTCCTCTAATTTCTCCCTTTATTACATTTAATTTATCTCTAACAGCAATGTCTCTTGAGATTTGTGTTGGCATAATAAAAGTTCTACCAATATATCTGTTTTTTATTAAACCCTCTCTTTGTTTAATCCCATATTTTTCTGAAAATCCTAAGGCAGCAGTCCTTGCGGTGTCGGGTACAGGTATAACTACCTCTCCTTCTCCTTCGAATTCAATGTTTTTTCCAAGTTCAATTCTAGTTTCATAAACGCTCTTGCCTTCTATAACAGAATCCGGGCGTGAAAAATAGACCCATTCAAACATACAATGAGCTCTTCCCTTGGGGCACAATACTCTTTTCTCAACCTTGTTACCCTCAATAACTATAGCCTCACCAGGTAGTAAATCTCTAACTAGGGAATATCCGTTCACATCCAATGCAACACTTTCAGAGGCAAAAGAAAATGCATTTTCATTCAAATTAGTTCTTTCCCCGAATACTAATGGCCTAATACCATAAGGGTCTCTGAAGGCTATTAATTTTTTTGGCAATAGCATTACCGCTGAATAACTTCCATCAATTTTCTCCATTGTTCCTTGAATCGCTTCAAATGTATCGTTTTTAATTAACTCTTCGGAAAGAATATTTATCATAACTTCCGTATCTGATTTTGAATGGATACACCTATTTTTCTGTTCAAGTTCTTCTTTTAATTCTTGATAATTAGTAATATTACCGTTATGTGCAAGACCTATTCCATAAGGATAGCTTAAAAAGAAAGGCTGGGCTTCACATAGAGTATTCGTTCCAGCTGTGGGGTATCTTACGTGTCCAATGGCCTTTGAGCCTTCAAGTTTTGATAGCTCTTCTTTGTTGAATACATTTAGGACTAGACCTTTTTCTTTTTTCTGGTGAACTATCCCATCAAACGAGAGTATTCCAGCTGAATCTTGCCCCCTATGCTGAATAGACAGAAGTCCTCTGTAACATTCATATGCTGAATTGTTTGACGAAGTTCCTAAAATCCCGCACATTTTTATTTTTCCTCTAAGTATTTTAATACTGATTCAAAAACTTTCATACCAGAAATTCCATTTTTATTTTTATCAAAATAGGCTCTTTCAGGGTGAGGCATCATCCCGAATACATTTCCTTGTTCATTACAGATTCCTGCTATGTTATAAGCTGACCCGTTTGGATTCCAAGGATATCCTGCATACTCACCTTTTTTATCAACATAACGGAAAACTACTTGATCATTTTCAAACAATTTTTCAAAGTATTCTTTTTCCTTTTCCTTTGGGAATAATAATTTACCTTCACCATGAGCTGATGGAACTAACATTATTTCGTCTTTTGGTATATTTCTAGTGAATACACATTTACCCTTATTTTCATGTTTTAATAAAGTTGGTCTACATTCAAATCTTGCCGAATTATTTAAAAATAGACACGCATCTGGGTAATCCATTCTTTTAAATCCAGGTAGTAATCCTAGCTCTACTAACACTTGAAATCCGTTGCATATGCCCCCTACAGGCCACCCCTCATCTATGAATTTATGGAGATCATTTGCCATCTTAGCTCGTATTCTGGAAGCAAATATGGCCCCAGCTCTAACATAATCACCTGCAGAAAAACCCCCCGGTAACATAAGGCAGTTGTAATCGAAAATATCTTTGAGTTCTTTTAAATGAACAAGTTCTGGAGAGGCCCCCAATCTTTTGAAGGCTTGGTACATCTCTTCCTCATTGTTTGTTCCTTCTATTCTCAAAACACAAACTTTAATCTCTGACCTGTCCATTAAATCACCCCATGTGCTCCCAAATCGCGTTTTTCCATTTTTCTCTTAATTCCTCAATAGAGACGTCAATTATTGTAACCCCATTTTGTTTTATTGTAAGATTAGAACCTGATACTTTTCCTATTTTTATAAATGGTACTTTGTTTTTATTGAAAATGGATTCAAAGCTCTTTTCATCTTCGACTTCGACCACCCATCTAGTGTTTGACTCTGAAAAGAGGAATTCATCTGCCCTCATTTCTTTTAGAAGAGGTAATTCAATTTGAACCCCAAATTCACTGCCAAAAGTCATCTCAGCAATAGCTACAGCAAGACCACCTTCACTCAAATCATGGCAACTTTTAATTATTCCTTTTTTCATGGCATCTAATAAAGAATTCGAATAATTTATTAGATTTTGAGGATTCATCTTAGGAGCAATCCCTCCGTCAACTCCAATAATTCTGTAATAAAGAGATCCGCCAAATTCCCTTTCAGTATTACCAATAAGGTATATTGAATTCCCTTTCTTTTTCAAATTAGAACTTATTTTATGGTCAACATCATCAATTATTCCAATTCCAACTATTGTTGGTGTTGGGGGGCAGCTTCCAATCATACTTTCATTGTAAAGGCTTACATTTCCGGAAGAAAATGATACTAAAAGATCTTTAGTTGCAAAGTTTAATCCCATTACAGCCTGATAAAAGTCCCCAAATCTTTCAGGCTTCTCTGGATTTCCAAAATTTAGACAATCTGCTAAAGAATGAGGCTTGCCACCAACTGCTACTATATTCCTATAAATTTCATCAATTGCTGATGCAGCCCCCCAATATGGGTCATATTCTACCAAAAATGGGTTTACTGCTGTTGATATTACTAATCCTTTTTTAAGTTCCTCTACTGGTTTTACAATTGCCGAATCTTGAGGAGAATAGTTTTCAATATCTCCATACAAGGGTGTAAGAGACGTTGATCCTCTAACTGTATGGTCGTATTGTAAAATAACCCAATCTTTCGATGCAATGTTTGGATCCGAGAGCATTTTTATAAGAATTTCATTAGTGTTCTTAGGGGCTTCTGTCTGAACATCTTTCTGTTCTCTTTTAATAATCTTGACATCTCTTGCATACATCGGGCCGCCCGTCAAGAATTCAGAATCTATATCAAATATTTTCTCTCCATTATAGTATACAAGCACTCTCCTTTCAGGAATAGTTTCTCCTATTACAACTGCATTAACGTCCCACTTGTCAAATACATCTAGCACTTCTTTTAAATTCTCCTTCGAAACTGCAAGCATCATCCTTTCTTGCGACTCTGAAACCCAAATTTCCCAAGGCTTCATTCCTTTTTCTTTTAGTAATACTTTTTCAAGATTAACTTTAGCTCCAAAACCACCCGCATGAGCCATTTCTCCTACAACACAGGATAAGCCTCCACCTCCTAAATCCTTCATACCATTTAGAAGTTTCTTACTATTAACTTCTAAGCAGGCGTGAATTAAAGGCTCCTTTGTGATTGGATCCCCTACTTGTACAGCGGATCTTGAAGAAGTTTCAGAGTCTTCATCCAACTCTGCCGAGGCAAAATTAACACCATGAATACCATCTCTGCCTGTCTTTCCACCAACCATAACAAAAATATCCCCAAGTTCTTTCACTCTACTGTGTACTATATCTTCCTTTCTGATTATACCAACACAGCCAACATTAACAATACAGTTTCCTGTATATCCGGGGTGGAAATAAACAGATCCTGAAACCGTTGGTATTCCTACTCTATTTCCATAATCTCTTATCCCAGCAACTACCCCTCTAAATAAAAATTCAGGATGTTTTACTCCCTTAGGTAATTGATCATAAGGTAAATCTAGAGGCCCAAAGAAGATTGGATCTATTAAAGCAACAGGCTGGGCCCCCATACAAACAACATCTCTTAGGATTCCTCCTATTCCTGTAGCGGCCCCGCCATAAGGCTCAACTGCTGAGGGATGATTGTGACTTTCAAGAGCCAATACATATGCATAATCTTTGTCAAACTCAACTACGCCAGCATCCTCTTTGATAACAAAAATATTCTGCGGAGCTTCAATATTAAAAATGAATTTTTTTAATAGACTTTTCGATGATTTGTAACAACAATGTTCTGACCAAGCTTGACCTATGGCTTGTATTTCAATGTCTGTTGGATTTCTTCCTTCCTGCTTGAAGTAATTCTTTACTGATTTCATTTCTTCTAGAGATAATCCTATTCCAATTTTCTTACTTAACTCTAGAAGTTTTTCATCAGGTAAATCAAGATTAATCTCAAAAACATTTTGTTTGCTACTCATTTTATCATTTCCACTTCGTAATCGTGGATTACAGGATTAATCAGAAGTTTTTTGCACATCATATCCACATCTTCTCTGATTTTTTTCTCATCCTTTCCACTTATTTCTATGACGTAGCTTCTCTTCACTTCTACATTCTCAACCTCATCAAAACCAAGCAATTTCAGGGATTTTTTGATATTAAGACCCTCAGGATCTGTAATTCCTTCCTTCAATCCAACTTTAATTTCGACCTTCAAACAAATCACCTAAATTTTTCACCAGTAATTCTTTCATACATATTAATATAAAGATCAGATACTTCTTTAACCATGCTTTCTGGCAACGCAGGTATATCAGGTTCTCGCTGACCTTTTTCTCTAGCATCATATAATTCTTTTTTGTATCCTGTTTTAATATAGTACTGCCTCACAAACTCCTTTGATAGTTCTACCATTTGTCCCTGTTCATAGAGTTCTTTATCCCAGAATCTATCTTCATCAGCTGTCCCAAAGACGTCAATAAACATTAAGGTTCTATCTTCATTCATCCCAAATTCCTTTTTTCCATCAACGTGGATTAAGCCACCCCTCTCAACGATCTTTGACATCCTTGAGTCCATTTTAATTATTGTTTCAAGGATAGTCTGGTATTCTTCTTCAGTAAGGCCCGATATGCTTAATGCTTCTTTTTTATCCAGTGGTCTATCTACAGGTTCAAGTTTAGTTGAAGTCTCAATAAAAGGCTCTAGTAACTTTTCTCCATACTCAACAGTCTTTTTTGAGAAACCTAGCTCTTTTGCATCTATTTTCCCTTTTGTTAGTCTATCATGAAGAGAGCCTGCAACAAAATGTCTGCAAATAAATTCGAGAGGGATTAGATAGTTCTTGGTATTATGATTAATTTTAGCATAATCATGAATTATATTGACCTTTTTAACTAACATCTTGTTTTTGTCAGTCATTTTGATAAAGTGTGTTAAGAATCCTAATTTTTCAGCTTCCTTAAGCCAGAAAGTTCCTTCTCTACACAAAGTTTCTCCTTTGTATGGTATTTTAGAAGGTATTATTTTATCAAAAACAGAAATTCTATCAGTAAACTCAAATTCAATTTCTTTGTCAGAAACATCATAAACTCTCTTAACTTTTCCTTCCCTTGAAAATCCAGAAGAGGTACTACTTGGACTACTCATATTTGACTTTATTATATCCTATATTTAAATATATTTATGATAAAAATTAGAGATACTTACGTTTGGATTTATTTGTCTAAATATACGAATAAAGAATTATTATAGACTAAACATCATACAATAGTCTTAATATTTGAACTTAATAATATGTTTATGGCAGAAAAAAATCGATTTTAAACTTGGAACCAAATCTACCTTTATTTTTGTCTTTATAATCACTCTTACCTTTTTATCTGCTGGCCGAATAAATATTGGCAAGGATGGGTATTTAATGGATTAAATATTTTCTTTGTTTTGTTGACTTACTATTACTTATCAGATAAAAAGATCTAATTAAGGAAAGATTAGAACCTGGGGGAGTGGAAAGAAAAGTTGGGATAAAATTTATTATGTATTGACAACACCTATATTTTTCTTTGTTCTTAAACTATCCTCCTTTGATGCTGGCTGGCATAATTGGGCCCGATACTTCCTTTATATTTGGTAATACTTGGAATTATTCTTTACATAATTGGGCAGTTTATCATTCTTTGGGCTAAAAAGACAAAAAATTTTTTTCTTCAGTAGTCAGAATCCAGAAAGATAGAGGGCATACAGTTTGTAAAGAAGGGCCGTATTTTTACGTTAGACACCCGGGATAAGTAGGGGGAATTATTTGTACTCTCGCATTCCCCTTAGTATTGGGATCCTTTTGGGGATTTATAGTTACCTTATTCATCTTAATTCCAGTTATTGTCAGGACTTATCTGGATGAAAAAATTTGCAGAAAGAATTGGAAGGATATCTTGAATATACTAAAGAAGTAAAATATAGATTTGTACTGGAATATGATAATTTAGTGATTGAAGTACCTCATACCAGTGAAAACCATCGATATACCTAATTTGTCCGATGTTTCAATTACTTCTTTATCTCTAATAGACCCACCTGATTGTATAATATATTTGATATTATGTTCTGCTGCTACTTTTACTGTATCATCAAATGGGAAGAATGCATCAGAAACAAGAACACACTCTGAAATCTTTTCTTTGAAAAAGGCATCTTTAGATATACCTGGATTTTCTTCATTCCACATATTTTCTAGATTTTCATATATTTTTGGAATTGCCAATTTCTTAAGTGAGTCAACTCTATTTGGCTGCCCGACCCCACTTCCAAGTACTTTATACTGGCCTTTTTCATATTCCATTCCCAAAACTATCGAGTTTGATTTTGTATATTTTGTTGCAATAATAGTAAAAAGTCCGAGATCTTTTTTACTATCTGGGAACTTTTCTTTTGTTACACATTCCCACTTTTCATAGAGTCCTTTTGGTCTATCCTGCTCGATTACTCCACCTATCAAAAATTTGTAAACTTTCTCTTCAGAAGTGAAAAGCTTACCGACTTCGATGATTCTTATATCTTTACTTTTATTTTTTAAAAATTCTAAAGCATCTTCTTCAAAAGAAGGAGCAATTATTACTTCAACAAATTTACCTTTGAGAAAAGAAGCTGTTTTTAGATCTAATCTTCTCGTTAAGGCTATTATACTGCCATAGGCAGATACTCTATCTCCATCCCATGCATTTTTCAAAGCATCAAAGAGAGTCTTTCCAGTTGCTATACCACAAGGATTTAGATGTTTAACTATGACTGCAGCATTGTACTCTGATAATTCTTTTGCCACATTAAGTGCCGCTTCAATGTCAAGATAATTATTGTAAGAAAGTGCCTTACCATGAAGTTGTTTCATATTTGAAGCAGAGGGTTCAGCTGTGTCTTTCTTAAAGAAGCTTGCCTTTTGATGCCAGTTCTCCCCATATCTTAGGGGTGTACCAGACTCAAATGAAAGTTTCAATTTCTTATTATCGGTCAAAACATCAGATAAATAACTCTCTATAGCACTGTCATAATCTGCAGTATGTGCGAACGCTTTTACACAAAGTTTCTTTCTAGTTTCATAAGAAGTATTCCCTTTTTCTATAAGCTCCTTTTTCACAAGGTCATAGTCAGAGGAATCCACTATAACAGTAACATATTTGAAATTTTTTGCAGCGGCTCTAAGAAGAGTTACTCCGCCTATGTCGATATTTTCAATAGCATCCTCAAGCGTTGGGTTCTTAGCCACAGTTTCTTTAAAAGGATAAAGATTACAGACAACAATATCTATTGGCTTTATCCCTTCTGAAATGATTTCATTTTCATGGGATTTGTCATCTCTAATATAAAGAATTCCACCATGAATACTTGGATGTAAAGTTTTTACCCTACCGCCAATCATTTCATTAAAACCTGTAACTTTCTCAATTGGAGTCACTTTTATCCCTTTTTCTAAAAGAAACTTTAGAGTACCTCCAGTTGATACAAGTTCAAAGCCAAGTTCAGAGATTGTTTTTGCAAAATCTTCAAGGCCATTTTTGTCTGTAACGCTAATTAGTGCTCTTCTTTCCATCACTTTGGCACGTTTGGAATGCTAATTTAAATAATTTTCTCTTAGGTCTGCTTTGTTGCATAATTCTACTCAAAACGACACTTATCTCTAACTTGTCCCTCTTTTACCTTTACTTTACACTAGCTGTTGCAGCTTGTCATACAGTATAAACTTCATCATCACTTCCTTTTGC
>Ga0067045_1027846_pt1 | contig 54980 bp, 41 predicted proteins | sample TerdegcTABiofilm_FD_59184 | JGI IMG/M metagenome (GOLD analysis project Ga0067045, IMG submission 59184) | Combined Assembly of (Gp0054472, Gp0054536) Wastewater bioreactor microbial communities from Singapore -Terephthalate degrading...
CAAATTCGAGAATATGAACCTCAATCATCACTTACAGATTTTTCTGATGGATTGACCTTTTATAAAAGATATAAAGAACTAATTGAGACAATGCAAACGGGGGCGATGATGATACTAGAAATCGACGGAAGTAATACAAATGATTTATTAGAAATATTTAAAAATAACAATTGCAAGATAGAGATATTCAAAGATCTTGCAGGAATTGATAGAATTATGACACTAAAAAAATAATATTTTTAATATATTTTAAGATTTCTTAATATAAGTTAATTATTTTTTTGTTAGTTTTGAAATTTTAAATAAATGCATTTTTCAAAAGAATATAAAATTTATTAATTTTAATAAACACACACGAGGTTTTTTTATGAAAAAATATGTGAATATCATTGTAATCGCATTAGCAATAGTGGTGGGATATTGTATTTATTTCTTAATACTAGGGAATCCCAGCAACTTTTTAGATCCAGCTTTAAAGCACGAGCCAAAGCCAGGCAATTTACTCGGTACAATTTACACGGGCGGTCCACTTGTTGGACTGTTAATTTCATTAATAATAATAGCAATTGCATTTGTGTTTGAGCGTTATTTTTCAATCAACAAAGCACAGGGCAAAGACAATCCTGAAACTTTTATTAAAGCCGTGATAAGTAGCTTAGAGAAAGGCGATTTAAAAGGTGCTGTTGCTATTTGCGATTCACAACGCGGCAGTATAGCAAATATCTTACGAGCGGGGGTAAATCGATTTATTGAGATTGAAAATGATCCAGAATTTCAAGGAGAAAAGAAGCTGACAGAGGTACAGCGGGCAATTGATGAAGCTATGAATTTAGAGACACCATTGCTTGAAAAAAATCTAGTTGTACTTTCAACTATTGCTTCAATTTCTACAATGGTCGGACTTCTTGGTACAACTCTTGGTATGATACGAGCATTTCAAGCATTAGCAGTTAGTGGAACTGTATCTGCTATACAGCTTTCAATTGGTATTTCTGAAGCACTTTATAATACTGCTGGCGGTTTAGCTGCTGCTATAATTTCAATTGTGGCATATAATTTCTTTACAACAAAAGTAGATAATTTCGTCTATTCAATTGATGAAGCAGTTCTTGATATAATGGCTATATTTACTTTAAGAACAAAGACAAAGTAAATGGCTATTAAAAATTTTAAAAGAGGTTCCTAATGCCAAAAGTAAAGAAAAAAAGGATAGGGTTCTCGATTGATATGACACCAATGGTCGATATTACATTCTTGTTGCTGACGTTTTTTATGTTCACTGCGAAATTTAAAACTGAAGCTGAAAGTCAGCAAAAATTTGTAATCCAGAGGCCAAGAGTTACGCCAGATACAACAACTATACCACAACATGATTTGGCAATTATTAAAATTGCAATTGATTCAGTAACTCTTGACACAAACTATTACTATGAAATTGTTAATGAAACAGATAGAATGAAAGTATTTGCCCAAGCTCCTGGACTAACACCTGAACAGCGCTCAGAAGTACAATTAAAGGTTAACCTACAAGTGCTTGATGATTTGGTCAAATATACAAGAATTGTGAGGCCAAGCACAAAATTTGCAATAGACGCAGATAAGCGATTGCGTTTTAAATGGGTAAACGATGCGATGGATATTTTGAGGAAAAATCGAGCAACCGTGTTCAATTTTGTTACTGATAAGAAACAGTAACAAATGTAATATTTATTAAATATAATTGTCTATATAATATAGAAAGGAGAATAAAATATGTCTGGAGCGGCAGAAGCATTGGGTTCGGGTGGAGGACGAATAAAGCGTGGGAAATCGAAGCGAAAAGCAAAAAAAAGAATAGGCTTTCGTATTGATATGACGCCAATGGTTGATATAACATTTTTGTTGCTTACATTTTTTATGTTCACAACAACAATGGCAGCACCACAAGTTATGGAAATGACTATACCACCCGAGATTTATGAAAAAGTTGAAGTGAAAGCTTCAGAATTGCTTCAATTTTTCGTTCGCGATGATGGGCAAATATTCTATGCAATGGGACAAGACGAACCCGAGAAGATAGATATAAAAAAGATAAAGGAAATATCAGTCCGAGAAAATTTAAAACCTGAACTAGTAAATAAATTAATTGTTGCTTTAAAAGTATCGCCCGAAGCTCCTTACGGAGAGGTTGTGGATATTCTTGACCAATTGAATCAAGCAGAAGGTGTAATTGTAGATAATTTACGTAAACAAATCGATCCTGAAACAGGGAAACCAATGGAAAGGAAAAGAAGATTCACGATTGCTCCAATATTAGAAGAAGAATTAGAAAAAATAAAGGGGTTATAAAATGGCAAATTCAAATGTAAATGCAGTCGGAGGTTTTGAGAAATATGGAGCAGTAGAGTTAAAAAGGGTTATCCGCAAAAATACTGTGCGTGGTTTTATAATTACAGCGATTATTGCATTAGCGCTATTCTTGATTTATTTTTCGTATGTTAAAATACAGGCAGCAAAACCTGCTGTAAAGAAACTTGCGCCTATTGCAAAGATTGATATAGTTGACTTACCACCAACAGACCAAGCTACTGAGGATGTGCCACCACCACCCGCAGAGCAAGTTCTCAATACAGGACCTGCAGCACGTGCAGGAACACCTGTACCTGTACCCGATGCAATGATTACACCCGATATGCAAGAATTTGCGACTATTAAAGAATTGGGGCGCGCAAGCTCAGAAGGTGGTTCAGGAATAGACCTGGGCGGTTTTTCTCAAAATATTGATTTTACAAATCAAAAAGTCGAAGTCAAAGTTAAAGAGAAGGAACCGGATCCTGATGAGTTCATTCCTGTTGAAAAGGAGCCAGGGGTTGATTATGCAAAATTGCAAAGTTTAGTTGTATATCCTGATTTAGCACGTCGAGCAGGTGTAGAGGGAAAGGTTGTAGTTCGAGTATTGGTTGATAAAGATGGGTCAGTAAGGCGTATGTTTATCGAAGCATCAGATAATGAGTTGCTTAATCAAGCAGCGATGGACGCAATTAAAAAATATGGAAAATTCACACCAGCTATACAAAATGACCAGCCCATAATGGTGTGGATTGCTATTCCAATACAGTTCAAGCTCAGATAAGGAATATAATCCAAACAAATGAAATTGGGGTGTTCTTTGAAAGGATGCCCCTTTATTTTTCTAATAATAAATAAAAATAAAATTTAGAGATATTGTTATTTTATAAAGATTTCTTAATTTTGTAATCTTTCTGAGGATGGGTAGGTAGCGAAGTGGTTAAACGCGACAGACTGTAAATCTGTTTGGCTCAGCCATACGGAGGTTCGAATCCTTCCCTGCCCACAAGTTGATAAAAGAATGCGGGAGTAGCTCAGTCGGTAGAGCATCAGCCTTCCAAGCTGAGGGTCGCGGGTCCGAATCTCGTCTCCCGCTCAAGGTGAGAGAAGCGGTCTTTAAATGTGGGAGTGAAAAGAGCAGCAATGCGGGAGTAGCTCAGTTGGTAGAGCATCAGCTTCCCAAGCTGAGGGTCGCGGGTCCGAATCCCGTTTCCCGCTCGCAAGTGCTGATGTAGCTCAGCTGGTAGAGCACTTCCTTGGTAAGGAAGAGGCCACGGGTTCAAGTCCCGTCGTCAGCTCACGTTTGTACCACACGGGAATAGCTCAATTGGTAGAGTTACGGTCTCCAAAACCGTCGGTTGGGGGTTCGAGTCCCTCTTCCCGTGCAAAATTAATATTCAAATCCAATGTTCAAAAAAATAAAGAAATTCTTCAACGATGTTGTTGCCGAAATGAAAAAAGTATCGTGGCCAACTCGTGACCAACTAAGAGAATCCACTCGTGTTGTAATTCTTTTCAGCTTAATTGTAACATTATTCATTTTCGTTATTGACCAAATTACAACATGGATAGTGAATCTCATTTATTAATAGGAATTAAAAATAAAAAATGGAAGAATCATATCAAAATATAGAAGATCCGCAAAACCAAGAGCAAACCGAGGAAGAAAAAGAATTCAAATGGTATGCTTTGCGTGTCTATACAGGCCAAGAAGTCAAAGCTAAGTCATTGATTGAATCGGAATTAGAAAGATATGGGTTGCGAGATACTTTAAAGGAAATTATCATACCTCTCGAAACAGTTTTTGAGGTAAAAAATGGTAAAAGGAAAACTAAGGTAAAGAATTTCCTTCCAGGTTATATTATTTTAAATTGCAAATTAAATAAGAAAATCAATGATATAATTACTTCCATTCCAATAGTTGTTAGCTTTGTGGGTAGGAAAACAGAAGCCACTCCACTTCAACCCGAAGAAGTTAATAGAATTTTAGGCAGAGTCGAAGAAAGGAAAGATGTTTCTACAATTGAAACTACTTTCGATGTTGGCGACCCTGTCAGAGTTATTGACGGACCTTTCAATACATTTACAGGTACTGTAAAGGAAGTCAATTACGAAAAGCAGAAATTGAAGGTTGAGGTTGGAATATTAGGACGGAAGACACCTGTTGAATTGGATTTCTCTCAGGTAGAACTTGAGAATCATTAATAAATTTTGAAAATAATAAAAAGTAGAGTATAAAATGGCAAAAAAAGTAATGGGAACATTCAAACTTCAATTGACAGGGGGGCAAGCAACAATGTCGCCGCCCGTGGGTCCAGCATTTGGACAAAGAGGTTTGAATGGAATGGAATTTGTGAAGCAATTTAATGCCAAGACACAAAAGCAAGCAGGCACATTGCTACCTGTTGTGGTTACGTTTTTCTCTGATAAGAGCTTTACATTTATAATTAAAACACCACCTGCAGCAGTGTTGCTCAAGCAAGCCGCAAATATAAAATCTGGATCAGCTGAGCCAAATAAAAAGAAAGTTGGAAAAGTTTCACTCACGCAGGTCAAGGAAATCGCGGAAACGAAAATGCCAGATCTTAACGCAAATGATATCGAAGCTGCAATAAGTATGATAAAAGGCACAGCACGTAGTATGGGTATTGATGTTGTAGAAAACTAAAACAAGGGAAAAAATGAAAAAGAAAAGCAAAAGATATAGAGAATTAATTAAAAAGGTAGATCCCAAAAAAAGTTACGAATTAAACGAGGCAATATCTATTGTTAAAAATACAGCAACAGCGAAATTCGATGAATCTTTTGAAATTGCAATAAAATTAGGTGTTGACCCACGTAAAGCAGATCAGATGGTTCGTGGCACTGTTTCATTACCAAATGGCACAGGAAAATCGGTACGCGTACTTGTATTAGCAAAAACTCCAAAAGACCAGGAAGCAATTAACGCAGGTGCTGATTATGCGGGATTAGATGAATATATCGAAAAAATCAAGGGCGGTTGGACAGATGTCGATGTAATAATAGCGACTCCTGATGTTATGGGAGAGGTTGGAAAATTAGGTCGTATTCTTGGACCACGCGGACTTATGCCTAATCCAAAAGTTGGGACAGTCACATTTGATATTGATAAAGCAGTGCGCGAAGTAAAAGCTGGCAAAATTGAATATCGGGTAGATAAAACAGGTAATGTTCATGCAGCAATTGGGAAATGTTCGTTTGATGAGGATAAAATTCAGGAGAATTTAGTTACATTTTTCAATAATATTCTCAAAGCAAAACCTAGTTCGGCAAAAGGAAAATATGTAAAAAATGTGAGCGTTTGCGCCACAATGGGTCCATCGGTTCAAATCAATGAATCGAGCATACCCGTAGAATAATAATTATGGCTATTACGTACTATTGCAATAAGCTTCTCGATTGGTTTAGTCCAATTGTATTGCAATAATAAAATAAATGAGTAGTAATTCTATGGTAAATTTAGAAACAAAAAAACAGTTACTCGCAGAATTGAATGAGAAATTTAGCAAAGTACAAGGCTTATATTTTATGGATTTCTCATCAATGAATGTCGCGGAAGTAAACACATTGCGGAAAAAGTTCCGCGAGAGTGGAGTGGAATATAAAGTTGCAAAGAACACTTTAATAGCAAGAGCAATAAAAGAGCAAATATCAGAAAATATTGATGATTCTTTTCTAAGCGGAAATACAAGTATTGCTTTAGCTTATGACGATCCATTAGTTCCTGCAAAAATATTGAAGCAAATTCTTGACAAGGAAGAAAAACCAAAATTTAAAGCCGCTATCGTAGAAAAAGTCTTCTATGATAAAAATCAATTAAATATTTTAGGCACACTTCCTTCCAAAAAAGAACTTATATCAGGAATAATTGGTTCTATATCATCGCCTATTTCGGGTGTTGCAGGGGCAATAAATTCCATTTTCAGAGATTTAGCCTCTATAATAGAAGAAGTGGCTAAAAAACAAAATGTTGCATAATTAAAATTGTTTAAAATTTAAAAGGGAAATAAAATGTCAGAGAAAATTGAAAAATTGCTGGATGAAATATCAGCATTAACATTAGTAGAAGCTTCAGAATTAAAGAAAGCTTTAGAAGAAAAATTCGGTGTATCTGCAGCAGCCCCTATAATGATGGGAGCGGCAATGCCAGGGGCAGCGGTTGAAGCAGCTCCTGCAGTAGAAGAACAAACTGAATTTTCTGTCGAATTAACCGAGATTGGACCTAATAAATTAAATGTTATTAAGGTTATTAGGGAATTAACACAGCTTGGATTAAAAGACGCTAAAGATCTTGTTGAAGCAGCACCGAAATTAGTAAAAGAATCTGTTTCAAAAGCAGAAGCAGAAGAAATGAAGAAAAAGATTGAAGAAACAGGTGCAAAAGTTACATTGAAGTAATTTGTATGTAGAGACGTACGATTATTATACGTCTCTACATTTTTTTAATAATTTTAAAATTAAAATAAAATAAAATTTAAATTGTTTACACAATGCTGAATTTTATTTTAATTTAATAAATATATTTTTATTAATTGTCAGAAAAAATCATTAAAAATATCTTTTTCAATAAGTTAATTAATCATTCATTCTTAGAAGGATTTTTGATGTTTTATTATATATTACAAAATAATTAAAATTGAACATCAAAGATCCTTTTTTTATTAAGGAGTAAAAGTGGATAACATCAATAATAATCAACCAGAAAATATCGATGAACTTATCGATAATTATAAAGGCGGCTTATATACAAATGATATAGACGTCAAATTACTTGAAACTGATAGAGGGATTGTACGTCTCCGTAAGCGGATAGATTTTTCACGCTTTAAAACGACAGATATATATCCTGATTTATTAGGAATTCAGATATCTTCCTATGAAGAATTTCTGCAAGAGGGAATTCCACCATCAAAACGCAAACCTGTTGGATTGCAGAAAATGTTTTTGAATAATTTTCCAATTGAGGATGCACAATCAGTCTTTCAGCTTGAATTTATAGAGTACAATATTGAAAGGCCTAAATATTCCGAGAATGAATGCCGTGAACGTGAGCTAACATACTCGAAGCCATTAAAAGCAAAGTTAAGACTCTCAAGCAAGGCGGATAAAGATAGCGAGGATTATATGGAAGCCGTCGAGCAAGAAGTCTATCTTGGGAATATACCTGCAATGACAGACCGAGCTACATTTATTATTAATGGTGCAGAGCGAGTAATAGTTAATCAAATTCATCGTTCGCCCGGGGTTTTCTTCGATGTCGCAATGCATCCTAATGGTAGTCGAATATATTCGGGAAGAATTATTCCAATGCGCGGCTCTTGGCTAGAATTTATCACAGATATTCACGATGTGCTTTACTGCTATGTGGATAGAAAAAAGAAATTCCCCGCAACCACACTTCTTCGAGCAATTGGATATTCAACTGATGAAGATATATTGAATCTATTTCAATTGGTTGAAAATGTTGAACCTGAGCAATTGGATAAGTCTTATATAGGAAAAAGGTTTGCTTCGGATGTTGTCGATTTGAATACGGGAGAGATAATTGCAACCCGTGATTCAGCATTGACTGAGAAACTATATGATGCTATAAAGTCGACAGAAATTCTTCCACTTAAATTTTATAAAGAATATGATCCCACTGATGAGCCAATTATAGCCAAAACATTACAAAGAGATTTATCACGTTCGACAGATGAAGCTTTGGATATTATTTATCGTACAATTAGAACAACTGAACCCCCTGATAAGGAAACAGCATCATTGCTACTTGATAAGATGTTTTTCAATTCTCAAAGATATGACCTCGGCGCTGTTGGAAGATATAAGATAAATCATGACTTGCATCTTACAATTCCCGAAGATACACTATCATTGACATATACCGATATAATTGAAGTAATTAAGAAAGTACTATATCTTCATGATAATAAATTGGGCGGAGATGATATTGACCATTTAAGCAATCGGCGAGTAAGAACCGTAGGAGAGCAACTTGCCAATCAATTTAATATTGGTTTGACACGAATGGCACGCACTATTAAAGAGCGCCTTGGAATGAAAGATAATCAATCTTTATCACCATCTGAATTAGTAAATGCCCGAACAATAACATCAGTAATAAATCAATTTTTTGGAACAAATCAGCTCTCTCAATTTATGGATCAGACAAATCCATTAGCTGAATTAACTCATAAAAGGAGGATATCAGCTTTGGGACCTGGCGGATTAAATCGTGAAAGAGCGGGATTTGAGGTACGTGATGTGCATTATACTCATTATGGAAGACTTTGCCCAATTGAGACACCTGAGGGGCCAAATATAGGATTGATTTCTTCGCTTGCAATTCACGCACGAGTAAATGATCTTGGATTTCTCGAAGCACCTTATCGGCGTGTAGTTAATGGAGTTGTAACAGAGCAAATTGATTATTTATCAGCGGAACAAGAAGATCAATATATTCTTATACCCGCATCTACTCCTGTTGATAAGAATGGAAAAATATTGGAACAAAAAATACGAGCACGTAAGCTTGGTGATTTTGTGATGGTAGAAGCAAATGAAGTAAATTATATGGATGTATCTACAGATCAAATTACATCTGCTGCATCTGCATTGATACCATTTTTGGAACACGATGATGCAAACCGAGCATTGATGGGTTCAAATATGCAACGGCAATCAGTGCCACTACTTAAACCCGAAGCGCCTATAGTTGGTACAGGTATGGAAGCTCGCATTGCAAAAGATTCAAGGTCGCTAATATTTGCACGTGGAAATGGAGTTGTTCAATTTGTCGATGCAAATAAAATTATAGTCAAATATGATGATGATCGCACTGAGGATGAAAAATTTAAAGAATTTGGATATCAGGATATTGTCACATATCCATTAAAGAAATTTGAGCGTACAAATCAAGACACTACAATCAACCAGCGTCCAATAGTGAAAAAAGGTCAACGAGTTATTAAAGGTATGCCACTTGTGGATAATTCATCAACAGATTTAGGGGAGCTGGCACTTGGAAGAAATGTGCTGGTAGCATTTATGCCTTGGCGAGGATATAATTTTGAGGATGCTGTAATTATTTCAGAAAATTTAGTTGCGCGCGATGTATTTACATCAGTGCATATTGAAGAATTTTCTTTAACAGTGCGAGATACAAAACGTGGTGAAGAGGAATTTACAATAGAAATACCCAATGTAAGCGAGGAATCAGTCAAAAATCTTGGAGAAGATGGAATAATTCGCGTTGGTGCAAAAGTAAAAGAAGGGGATATTTTAATTGGGAAAATTACACCAAAGGGGGAAGTTGATCCAACACCTGAGGAGAAGCTACTCCGAGCAATTTTTGGAGATAAAGCTGGGGAGGTAAAGGATGTTTCTCTACGGGCTACACCAGGATTAAGCGGAGTGGTTATTAATACTAAGATATTCTCACGAAGACTTATTACTGCTGACCAATTAAGCAGAGAGAAAGATAAGAAAGCACAAGATGCAATTGCCAAAAAAGAACGTGAAACCCTTTTGCAGATAGACCAAGATTGTATAAATAGATTATGCAATGCATTAAATGATAAAGTATCGCTTGGCATAAAGCTTAAAAATGGATTACAGGTATTTCGTAGTGGTATGAAGTTGACTGAAGATAAAATTCAAGAAGCTTTCAAAAAAGGTGTCTTGAAACCAGAATTTCTTGACGATGATGCTGATTATCTTGCTGATGCAGCGGAAAATGAAAAGATAAAAGATATGATATCTAATTATCTTATTTATAGGACTGACCAAAAGAATCTTTTCAGAAGCGAACGAAACAAAATTGCTTCGGGCGATGAATTGCCACCGGGAATTCTTGAGATGGCAAAAGTATATGTTGCTAAGAAGAGAAAAGTTCAGGTAGGTGATAAGCTTTCGGGTCGTCACGGGAATAAAGGTATTGTATCAAAAGTTGTACCTATTGAAGATATGCCATTTTTACCTGATGGCACACCTGTTGATATAGTCTTGAATCCTTTGGGTGTTCCATCACGTATGAATTTAGGACAATTATTTGAAACAGCACTTGGATGGGCAGGATATAAATTAGGCGTCAGTTTTGCTACCCCAATTTTCGATGGTGCAAGTTGGGAACAAGTTGGCGATTTTCTAGAACGTGCAGGGCTTCCACGAGATAGCAGAACGGTATTATATGATGGACGAACGGGCACACCATTTAAAGAAAAAGTAACAGTTGGAGTTATTTATATTATTAAATTAGCTCACATGGTTGATGATAAGATACATGCAAGAAGTGTGGGACCATATTCATTAATTACACAACAACCACTCGGTGGAAAAGCTCAATTTGGTGGACAGCGACTTGGGGAGATGGAAGTCTGGGCACTGGAAGCTTATGGAGCATCAAACATTTTGCAAGAGATGCTTACTGTAAAGTCAGATGATGTACCAGGACGTTCCCATATTTATGAAACTATTGTGAAAGGCCAAAATGCTCCAGAACCTAATGTGCCTGAATCATTTAAGGTCTTAGTTCGCGAGCTTCAAGGCTTAGCATTAGATGTAATTACAAAGTAAATATAAAATTATATTGAGACATAATTATTGTGTCCTTTGAAAAAAGAATTTATAAACAGAGACACGTAGAATGTGTTTCTATAAGAAAAAAAAGTATTTAAAAATAGAAAATTATAAGAGGAAATAAAAAATGCAAACAATCACAATGCCAAAGGGAGGTTTCAGGGAAATGGTGATTAAACTATCCTCACCTGACGATATATTAAATCGTTCTCACGGTGAGGTGACCAAACCCGAAACTATCAATTATCGTTCTTATCGACCCGAAAAGGATGGATTGTTTTGTGAGAAAATTTTTGGGCCTATCAAAGATTTTGAATGTGCTTGTGGAAAATATAAGAGAGTACGATATAAAGGAATAGTGTGCGATAGATGTGGTGTAGAGGTCACAAGCAAAACTGTACGACGGGAGCGGATGGGACATATTATGCTTGCTGTTCCTGTTGTTCATATATGGTTTATGCGTTCGCAACCAAATAAAATTTCTGCTGTGCTTGGAATACCGTCGAAAGATCTTGAGAGGATTGTGTATTACGAATCTTATGTTGTTGTTCAACCAGGCAGCACAAGCTTGCGACCAAAGGATTTATTAACAGAAGAAGAATATCTTAAAATTCTTGCGAATTTGCCAAAATCAGAACTCGAAGCTGACGATGAAGATCCCAATAAATTTATTGCATTGATTGGTGGTGAAGCGATAAAGGAATTATTGAAAAGGGTTGATGCAGATAATGAGTATATGATTGCTAAAGAGGAGCTGAAAAATGAGACATCTCAACTAAAAAAAGCAGAGCTTTTGAAACGTTTGAGAGTACTCGATGCATTTCGTAAAAAAGAAAATGCAGAATATCTCAATGAACCAAGTTGGATGGTATTGGATGTAATTCCTGTAATACCTCCTGATTTGAGGCCACTTATCCCATTGGATGCAGGACGATTTGCAGCATCGGATTTGAATGAGCTATATAGGCGCGTAATTATTAGAAATAATAGATTAAAGAGACTTATTGATATTAAGGCACCTGAGGTTATTTTGCGTAATGAAAAGCGAATGCTACAGGAAAGTGTGGATGCATTATTTGATTCAACTAAGAAAGTCAATAAAGTCGAAACAACGCGTTCTCTCAAATCTCTTGCAGATACTTTAAAAGGTAAGCAAGGGCGGTTCCGCCAGAATTTGCTTGGAAAACGTGTTGATTATTCGGGACGTTCAGTAATTGTAGTAGGACCTGAGCTCAAACTTCACGAATGCGGTATTCCTAAGGATATGGCTGTAGAATTATTTATCCCATTTATAATTAGGAAATTAATAGAAAAAGGATATGCAAAAACTGTAAAAACTGCAAAGAAGCTCGTCGAAGATAAAACTGATGAGGTTTGGGATATATTGGAGAAAGTTATTGAGGGACATCCTGTATTGTTAAATCGGGCACCCACATTGCATAGACTTGGAATTCAGGCATTTCAGCCACGTCTAATTGAGGGGAAAGCAATTCAATTACACCCATTAGTTTGTACCGCATTTAATGCAGATTTCGATGGAGACCAAATGGCTGTTCATGTGCCTTTAAGTCATGAAGCACAATTGGAAGCTTTATTACTTATGCTAGCTCCAAATAATATTATGCATACACAAAATGGAGACCCAATAGCAGTGCCATCACAAGATATGGTGCTTGGATTATATTATCTTACAAAAAATAAACCAGGAGCAATTGGGGAAGGCAAAATGTTTAGCAGTATCGAAGAAATGATAAATGCACTGAATGCTGATAAAGTTGAAGTAGGAACTAAAATTAAAATTCGTTTAAATGGGCAACTGATTGAAACAACTGTCGGTAGAGTTATTTTCAATCAAGTTGTTCCGAAGGAATTGGGTTATATCAATGAATTGCTGACCAAAAAGCGACTTCGTGTAATGATTGGGCAAAGTTTCCGTGAGGCAGGACTTGCCCGTACAGTCGAATTACTTGACGACCTAAAAGATCTTGGTTTTAATTATTCTACGGTTATTGGTATATCTGTTAGTATTGATGATGTATTAGTACCACAAGAAAAATTTGAAATTATAAAACAGGCACAGGAAAAAATAGAAACATTTGAAAGAGCTTTTAGAAACGGGGTGCTAAGTAATAATGAAAGATACAATAAAATTATAGATACCTGGGACAATGCCACAAATAGAGTAGCAGACAAATTATATAGCGAATTATCAAAAGATAAAAATGGTTTTAATCCTTTTTGGATGATGTTAGATTCACAAGCACGTGGTTCAAAAGAGCAAATCAGACAGCTTGCAGGAATGCGTGGCTTGATGGCAAAACCAAAGAAATCAACATCAGGGTCATCATCTGAATTAATTGAAAACCCTGTCATTGCAAATTTCAAGGAAGGATTATCAATTCTTGAATACTTTATTTCCACGCATGGCGCTCGTAAAGGTCTGGCAGATACGGCATTGAAAACGGCAGATGCTGGCTATCTTACTCGGCGTCTTCACGATGTGGCTCAAGATCTTGTGATATCCGAATATGATTGCGGAACAATTAGGGGCGTCGATATTACTGCATTAAAAGATGGTGAGGAAGTTAAGGAATCACTGGGTGAGAGAATTTTAGGACGTGTGGCACTTGTTGATGTCGTTGATCCTCTTACAGATAGAGTGATTGTAAAAGCAGGTGAATTAATTAATGAAGATTTAGCAAACGAAATAGAGCAATCCCCAATTGAAAGTGTAAAAATCCGTTCAGCACTTACTTGTCAATCAAAACATGGTGTCTGTGCTAAATGCTATGGAAGAAATCTTTCAACAGGCAAACTTGTTGATATCGGTGAAGCTGTAGGAACCATTGCATCACAATCAATTGGTGAACCAGGAACGCAGCTTACTCTACGTACATTCCATACAGGTGGCGCTGCTGCATTAATAGCAGCACAATCTTCGGTTACTGCAAAATTTGATGGCAAGGTAAGTTTTGAAAATATAAGATATATTAGTTATGAAGGTGATGAAGGAGAGGTAATGATTTGCGTCAGCCATAGTGGCTCACTCAATCTTTATGATGAAGAAAGCAATAGAATTCTCACTAAATACGATGTATCTTATGGGGCTGAATTAAAAGTTAAGGATGGAGAGAGAGTCAAAAAGGGACAAATCCTATATGAATGGGATCCATATAATTCTACGATAATTTCAGAATATAGTGGGAAAGTCCGGTTTAGGGATTTAATTTATAATGTCACATATCGAGAGATAAATGATGAACAAACGGGCCATATTAGTAAATTTGTCATTGATTCTAAAGATAAAACTAAATCACCTGCAATTGAGATCCTTGACGATGATGATAATGTTATTAAAACATATAATATTCCATCAAAGGCTCAATTGCGTGTTGAAGATGGAGAGATGATAGGAATTGGGACTCATCTGGCAAAAATCCCACGCGATCTCGGGAGAACAACTGATATTACAGGTGGCTTGCCAAGAGTAACAGAATTGTTTGAAGCACGCGCACCTCAAAATCCCGCAGTTGTTGCAGAAATTGATGGAGTTGTTGCATTTGGCAAACCTAAACGTGGCCAGAGACATCTTTCAATTACTTCTTACGATGGATTAACAATCCGTGAATATGACATTCCATTTGGCAGATATATTCTTGTGCAAGATGGAGATTTAGTTAGAGCTGGAGATAGATTGACAGAGGGGCCAATTAATCCCCACGATATATTGCGAATAAAAGGTCCATTTGCTGTGCAGGAATATCTTGTCAATGAAATTCAAGATGTCTATCGTATGCAAGGTGTAAAAATTAGCGATAAGCATATCGAAGTAATTGTTCGTCAAATGATGCAAAAAGTACGAATTCTTGAATCAGGGGATTCGGAGTTCTTAGAAAATGATTTAGTCGATCGTATTCGTTTTGATGAAGGTAATTCTCAGCTAAAATCAATGGTGGTCATTACTGATGCGGGCGATACAGATTTCTCAGTAGGGCAGCTAGTTTCCAAGAAGAGATTCAGAGAAACCAATCAAATTATGAAGAAAAGGGAATTAAAACCCGCTGAATCCCGACAAGCAGAAAGCGCAACAGCCGAGCCTATACTTCTTGGCATCACACAAGTTTCTTTATCAACTGATAGTTGGCTATCTGCTGCATCCTTCCAGGAGACCACTCGAGTTCTTTCTGATGCAGCAATTCATGCAAAAGTCGATAGATTTATGGGGCTTAAGGAGAATATTATTGTTGGACAACCAATTCCTGCAGGCACGGGTTTACGCAAATATGCATCTATGATTATTAAAAGTGATGTTGGGGATATTTATGGAAGAGAAAACCGTGTCTATCTCGAAGAACAGCTTGAAGCTAACCCTGAATATGATAGTGGCTTGGAACTTGTCAAAGATTCCTATTATGAAGATGAGGAAGAGTCTGATGATCTTGTTTCTACTTATAAAATAAACGGTCAGCAATCAGATGATCAAGCCGACGACACTTCAGAAGATACTTATGATATAGATATAGATTTTGACGAGGAATAAGAAATTAAAACGAAAAAGGTCTCAAACCTTCCCACTGTCATTTTTATAGTGGGAAGGTTTTTTATTTATATTTTCCCTTTATAAATCTGGTGTTTTATTTCATCATAATCTGCAGACATCCGTGCCCCCATTTGCGAGACAACCTTTGCAGCCGATAATGAGGCTAAATGTCCCGCAAGCATTGGATTTGATAATGTTATAATTCCATAAAGAAATGCTCCTGCAAACATATCACCTGCACCTGTTGCATCAATTGGACTTGCAGGGTAGCTTGGAATTTCATATATATCGCCATTCCATTTAATAATAGAGCCTTTATTGCCTTTTGTTATTATTGCATTTGGAACTTTGCTAAATAATTTATCTATTGCAATGTCAGATGTTTTTTCTCCTGTAAAAGATCTTGCTTCATTTTCATTACAAAATATCAAATCGCAGTCTGGAATTATCTTATTAATGTTTTCTCGGAAATTCTCTGTAATAAATGCATCTGAGAATGTAAGAGATATTTTTGTACTATTTTTTTTACTTATTTCTATTGCTTTATAAAGAGCATCGGCACTATTTTCTTGTGAAAATAAGTATCCCTCTAAATATATCCATTCACTTCTTGAGATAATATCTTCATTTATATGTTGTGGTGAAATATTAGAAGTTGCCCCAAGATAAGTTAGCATTGTCCTTTCGGAATCAGGTGTTATAAAAATGAAGCATAAACCTGTTGGAAGTGTGTCGATAAATTCTGCCTTAAGGATAATACCAAGCTCTTCAAATTCCTTTGCATAAAATTTCCCAAAATCATCATTTCCAAGCACTGTAATGAATGCGCCTTTTCCACCCATTTTTGAAAAAGCTATTATTGAATTTGCGGCAGAACCCCCACTTATTTGATGAAATTTATGAGACTTTGCATATTCTTTAAGTAATTCGGCTTCCTGATAATCAATAAGCTTCATCTCACTTTTTTTGACATTTAATTGCGCAAGCTCATCATCATTTATATAAAATTGCAAATCGACAATACCATTGCCGATTGCACAAAGTTGAATGTCTTTTGTCATTGTGTTATTTTTTTAATGCTAAATTAATAATATTTTCGCACAAATCTGGGAATTCAATTCCAATTTCTTTTGCAGCCATTGGCACAAGGCTATGAGATGTAAAACCAGGTATGGTATTCAATTCAAGTAAATATGGTTCGTTTTCAGGAGATAAACGAAAATCAGCACGGGCAAAACCTTCAGCTCCTATTATATTATTAGCAACTACAGCAATTGACTGCACAAATTCTTCAAGATCTTCACTTAACTCTGCGGGGCAAATATATTGGGTGAGACCCTCTGCATATTTATGCTCATAATCATAGAATTTTTCTGTAGGCACAACTTCAATAACAGGCAATGCCTCTCCTCCCAATAATCCAACGGTTATTTCCCTGCCTGGGATATATCTTTCGACCAAAACGCTATTTGAATAATGGCGTGCATTGCGATAACCATATTCAAGATCATCCAAATTCCCTGATTGCACTATTGAAATCCCGACAGACGATCCTTGGTCATTTGGTTTAAAGACAACTTCGTTGCCTAATTCTTTCCTAATTTCATTGAAAATCTCAGGATCCTCAGCATCATTTTCTCGTAAGACTAACCATTGGGGTGTTAATATTCCCGCAGCAGAAAAAAGATTTTTTGATGTGGCTTTGTCCATTGATAAGGCACTTGCCTTCACCTTGCTTCCTGTATAAGGCACGCCGCGTAATTCGAGTAAACTTTGAATCAATCCATCTTCTCCATTTTTTCCGTGCAACACAATAAAAGCTACATCAATATCATCAAAAATAGGTAATGATATGGTATCGATATAATTACGCGTGTGGAAATTTTTCAATTCTTCATCACTTGGCAATAATGCCATATCAACAATTTCATCTTCTGCATTCTCAAAATCACGTCCTAAGGCAGGATCAATTGGAATAACATTATGTCCCTTTGAACGTAAAGCTTCTACTACAGCTTTTCCACCAACTATCGATACATTTCTCTCAGGTGATATACCACCAAATAATACGGCTATATTCATTTGTTATATTGTATTTGTTTATAAATATTTATTTAATATTAATTAAATATCAATCAAAGATAAATTTAGACGTGTATTTGATTCCAATATTTATAACTTGATTGGAAGCAAAACAAATTGCACGCCTTGTTGATACAATCGTTTCTGAATTTCGAAACTTGTATAGTTATGCAAAATTCTGTTCATTAATGTATCTTTCTCAAAAACAAGCTGGCCACCAAAAAATACTGAATTAGGATATTTTTCCCTTATTTGAGGAGCTAATTTTAAAATTTCTTCAATTACATCCATACCTGTTGCTGTGAATCCATCGGCATTATACCCCATCCTTTGCATAAAATCAATATATTTTTGGACATCCTCTTTTGTTCTTTCCTCTAATTTAGCAACTTCATTGGCACCTTTAAAGATATCGTAATCAATTAAGCCAATTTCGACAAAAACGAAATTTTTAAATGTATCTCCAAAAAGTCTAAATATATTCAAAAGGGAATGCAACCCTATTCCGCTGAAACCATTGACAAGTAAAACAGCAGTGCGCTCTGATTTGCCAATATCTTTACTTGGATTTTTAGGAGGCAAATTCTCAAATGCAGGCAAATAATCTTCCATAAAGAATTTATTTAATTTAATTAAGCTTTTAACTGCCTTATTATATTGACTTTTGATTATTAAGCACATTGCTACAAATGCACCTGTAATGAAAATTGTAATCCAACCGCCTTCGTAAAATTTTACAATAATAATCGAAATCAGAATCGTTGAAGTCATCAATAATCCAATACCATTTATCAAAATCTTACGTTTCCAATCTTTTGTATTAACACGTTCAAGCCACCAATGACGCACCATACCAAGCTGAGATAAAGAAAATGTTATAAACACATTGATACTATATAAAACAACAAGGAAACTTACTTTGCCGTCAGTGGCAATTAAAATAATTCCCGCAGCAAGGGTCATAAAAACGACTCCATTTTGGATAACTAATCTATCACTTAATGAGGCAAAACGTGTGGGGAGCCATCTATCAATTGCCATGCGAGAAAGAACTTGTGGTCCATCTATAAATCCTGTTTGAGCAGCAACAAATAATATCGCTCCCTCACTTACGAGCGTTATTATGATAAAAATATTAGCAATTACAGGATTCCATGAGCTTGTGGCAGCTTCGAATAACACAGCATTTATAGTTTTTCCAGGGGCAAATTTCACATTGTAAAGCAGGTAAGAAAGCAACAATCCCGCAGCCATAAATGAAAGCGATGCAGCCATATATACCATAGTATGTTTGGCAGTGCGTGTTTTTGGTTCACGCATAATTGGTACAGAATTGCTTACTGCTTCAATTCCCGTGTATGTTCCCGCACCCATACTATATGAATGCAATAGCAAGAACATTACACCAAAAAAACCTAATTGACTTGTTGTTCTATTAAAATCTATTATCGTATTATTAACTACGTGAGTAAAATTGAATGAATGCGTTATTACTGCATAAAGAATAATGAAAATATGTGTCAATAAAAATAGCATAAATACAGGTATCAAAGACATTATTGATTCCTTCACCCCGCGCAAATTCATTATCATTAGTGCAAGCAAAACAATCAAGATAAATCCCAATTTGTATTGTAAGAATTCAGGAGGTAAGAAGCTGAATATAGCATCGGCACCGCTTGCGATTGATACAGATATTGTGAGCATATAATCTATTATCAGCGCTGAACCTGAAATCATTCCCGTTGTTGGACTTAAAAGTTTGCTTGCAACAAGATATCCCCCGCCGCCCGTGGGGAAGGTTTCGATTATTTGAGAGTAACTTGTACTTATAATTATAATTGTAATAATAGTTGCTAATGCAATTAGCAATGATAGACTTGTATGATTTTGTAGTGTTAACCAGATTTCTGATGGTCCATAACAAGATGATGAAAGTCCGTCAGAACCCAATCCAACCCAGGCAAGAAAAGCTAGCAATGATATTTTATGGAATTGAGATGAATCGTGCGGATCTTTACTCGAACCGATAATAAGCCTTTTTAAAGATACTTTTTTCGTTTGCAATCTCAAATAAATTCACAAAATTAATAATTTATAATTTATTTTTATCTATTCGTTTATAATATTCTACGAAATTGCAGAAACAAATTCAATACGTTTTTAATACACAAAAAAAATGCGTTATTTAATTTTTATTGTAATAAGTTTAGGGCTTTTACTTTCATCAATAAGTGGAACATCTGTTGCAGTTGCATTCCCATCAATTATAGATGGTTTTGGAACATCTTTAATTACAGCGGGTTGGGTAATCAGTATTTATCAAATTGCCCTAACAATAATGATGCCTTTAATGGGCAAATTGAGCGATATAATTGGGCGGAAAGTAACCTTTATATTGTGCGTTCTTCTGTTTATAATTGGTTCGTTCTTATCAGCAATTGCATCATCAATTGGGATATTAATTATAGCGAGATTCATCCAAGCAATTGGAGGGGGTGGATTTATGCCGTCAGCAACAGGAATCATATCAGAAGAGTTTCCCGAATCGCGTCAGAAAGCAATTGGTTTATTTAGTAGCATCTTCCCAATTGGTCAATTACTGGGTCCAAATATTGGCGGATGGCTAATATCGAAATTTTCTTGGCGATCGGTTTTTTGGATAAATATACCATTTGGCTTAATTGTTCTAATTTTATCAATATTTCTTTTAAGAAAGGATAATAAAATCGGTGGGAAAATTGATTTCAAAGGGGCAACGTACTTGTCTGTCTTTTTATCATCATTTCTTGCAGGTTTGAGTATAATAGGAAATTCTATAAATTCAACATCTATAATTATCGCGTCATTATTGATAATTGGTAGCGGAATTTTCTTTGTCCTATTTGTGAAAGAAGAAAAATCATCTTCTGAGCCAATTTTAGATTTTGAAGTATTAAAAAGCCCACCATTTGCCGCTGCTAATATTTTTAATTTCATTTATGGAATGGGAATTATTGGCATAATGTCTTTAATTCCGACATTTGCAGTTGCTGTTTATGATATGAATGTTTTTGAAAGTGGATTTATTCTCACACCCCGTTCTATTGCTATGATTGTGACTTCATTTCTTGTGAGTTTATATTTAGATAAATGGGGATATAGATGGCCTATGATTTTTGGAACAGTAGTAACAACAATAAGCCTTATATTATTAGGGATTGAACCACATAATCTGGAATTATTTGGTTTCTCAATTGGAAATATGGGTATTATGCTCACAATTATGGCAATTGCGGGATTAGGAGTTGGTGCTTCAGCTCCAGCTTCGAATAATGCATGCATTGAACTTATGCCTGACCGAGTTGCCACAATTACGGGTGTGCGTGGGATGTTCCGCCAAAGTGGTGGTGCAATTAGTATGACAATTGCAACTATTGTACTTCATCAATTTACAAACATCAGCACCGGTTTTAAAGCAATATTTATTGCTTTAGCAATATTGACGATGCTTTCTATTCCTGTAATATTTGTAATGCCAAGTTCAAGCAGACCAAAAAGGGTATCATCCAAAATTGATTTAAATGAAGCTTGTGAGGTGAAAAGCCATTATTAATCTATTTTTTCTAATCTTGCGAACTGAGCCATAAGTTGCTTACGACCAACTGATTTGAAATCGACTGTAAGCTTCGTAGATTCGCCCGAACCAAAGATAGCAATGATTTTGCCTTCACCAAAATGGGGATGAATTACTTTTTCACCAACGCGAAATGAGTTATCTTCTGGCAACTGGGAATAATAATTCTTTTTGGGTTCATCATCGAAAAAGTATTTTCCCGAATGTGTTGTACTCGGTTGATAAGTGCCATTTGATTGTAATCTTTGATAAATATTATTATATATTTCGTTCCAATCTAAATATTCTTTATCAATTTCAAGCAAAAAATTCGATGGTGTTGAGGATTGATGCTCGCCATAACGTATTCTGTGCCGAGCATAAAATAAATATACTCTTTCTTTTGCGCGAGTTAGCCCCACATAAAATAGCCTTCGCTCTTCTTCAAGCTCATCAGGAGAATTCTCAGCTTTAGCAAGCGGAAAGAGTCCATTTTCTAAGCCTGTAATTATAATTATAGGGAATTCTAATCCTTTTGCTGTATGAAGTGTCATCAATGTAACATAATTTTCCGATAAGTCGCTTGTATCGAAATCTGTAAGAAGAGAGATTTGCTGCAAATAATCGACAAGCGATAAATTTGGATTTTCACGAGAAAACTTAATAATATCGTTTATTAATTGCAGTATATTATTCAATCTATCTCTTGCTTCGGAAGTATCAATTTCTTCATACATTTTTAGCAAACCCGTTTCATTTAAATATAGAGGGACAACTTGCTCCAAAGGATTATTGACAAGCAAATCCTGGTAAGTTTGAATAAAGTTTGCAAAATGCATTGCAGAGGTTCTTGTCCTTTTAACAAGATTAGGATTATCGTCAGCGCGAAGAAATGCATCCATTAGCGAGATATGATGCTCTATTGCGTAATTTCTTAAATGTGTTAAGGAAACTTTAGCAAGACCTCGGGGTGGTTCATTAATAATTCTCATAAGTGAAACAGAATCATTTGAATTTATAAGTAACCGCAAATATGCAACTGCATCCTTAACTTCTTTTCGCTGGTAAAATGAGACGCCACCATAAATTCTATAGGGAATATTTGAAAAACGCAAGGCACGTTCAAGCATAAGGGATTGTGCATTAGTGCGATATAATATTGCAATATCCCGATATTTATGATGCTCACCCATTGTACACTCATAAATCAAGTCCCGCACTTTTTGAGCTTCTTGAGTTTCATCTTCAGCTGATATTACTTTGATTAAATCACCTTTTTTATTATTTGTCCAGAGCTTCTTTTCGATTTGATTTTTATTATTAATAATAACGCTATGGGCTGCATCTAAAATATTTGAAGTTGAGCGATAATTCTGTTCGAGGCGCACCATTTTTGCATAAGGATAATCCTTTGAAAAATCGAGTATATTCCTTATTTCAGCCCCACGCCACCGATATATGCTTTGAGCATCATCGCCGACTACAAACAAATTCTGATGTGCTTTGGCAAGCAATTGTACAATTAAATATTGTGGTCGATTTGTGTCTTGGAATTCATCTACGCAGATATATTTGAATCTCTTTTGATATTTTTCAAGCACATCCTTATGTTCATTAAATAATGTTAAAGTATTCAAAAGCAAATCATCGAAATCCATTGCATTATTCTCACGCAATCGCTCTTGGTATAGTGTGTATATTTCTAAAACAACTTTTTCAAAGCTTGTTTTTGCACTTCGTGAAAAATCCTCAGGAGTAATAATATTATTTTTTAATCGTGATATAAATGCCTGAACGCTATTTGGAGAATATTCATTTCCTGAAATTCCGATTTCTTTTTGAATTTCACGAATCAGGGAAACTTGGTCCTCTTGGTCATAGATTGAGAAATTATGCTTATAATTGATTTTATCGGCTTCAATTCTAAGGATTCTTGCAAAAATAGAATGGAAAGTGCCTGCCCAGACGCTATTTGCAATATCTTCACTGAGGAAATTTGCAATGCGGCTTTTCATTTCCCGTGCTGCTTTATTTGTGAAAGTCAAAGCAAGAATTTGCTCAGGCGAAACACCCATAGCGATAAGATAAGCAACGCGAGTTGTAAGGACGCGGGTTTTTCCACTGCCAGCTCCTGCTATAACCTGCACAGGACCATTTATAGATTTGACAGCAACCAATTGTTCAGGATTTAATCCATCAAGCAATTTTTCTATTAATTTCTCATCAATTCCAGAATTATTCATAGCATCATTTCTTTTTTGGAGATTTAGATGAATAATTCGATTTGCGTGATGTTGTTCCCCTGTGATCTGTGGATGCTACAGGTTTGGTTTGAACTTTTTGTACGCCAGGAATAGATCTGCCTTGAGATTCTGCGATTTCCTGGGCTTCGCGCATTTTTTTCTGCATCCAGCCTTCTTTCTTGGGTAATTTTTTAAGATCTTCAAGAGTGAGTTTTTTCTTTGAATATTTGTTCATATAAACTTGAACGCCAATCGATAAAATATTGAACGTTAAATAATATAAATTCAATCCTGATGGTAAGTAATTGAATAACAATGTCATAAAAATTGGCATTATATAAACCATCGACTTTTGACGTGGGTCGGTGATAGACATCTTTTGTTGGAAGAATAATGCTACACCCATCAAAAGTGCAAGCCCTGAGATTTGATTTATTCCGAGAAAAGAAAAGCCGAATTTTACAATTGAATCGGGAACCGATAAATCTTTAATCCACCAGATGAATGGAGCTTGTCTTAATTCAACAGCATTACGTAGCGTAGCAAACAATGCATATAAAATTGGCAATTGAATTAGCAATGGTAGGCACCCCCCCGTTGGGTTAATCCCATAATCTCCATAGAGCTTCATTATTTCTTTCTGCTGCTTTTGTGGTTCATCCTTGTATTTTTCTCTAATCTCAGTCATAAGTGGTGCAATCACTTGCATCTTTTGCACTGATTTCATTTGAGAAATTGACAAAGGATAAAGTAATATTTTAATTAATACGGCAAATATTATAATTGCCACACCATAATTATGGAAAATCGAATGAATGAATGTAAATAATGGCAACATAAAATATTCAGAAATCTGTCTAATTCCATATCGCCACCCTAAATCAATAATTCCCTCTAATCCATAAGCTTTTGTAATTTTATAATTTAATGGTCCAAGAAAAATCCGCATTTCTTGCGAGTGTGTTCCGCCATCATAAGGAATTCTATATTCAATACTATATACTCTATTTGAGCCATTATTTGGCAATTTCTTCTGATAGCCCGATATATCGATTGTACCATCAAAGCTTTTTGGTGGTAAAGGTATTAATGCAACTGCAAAATATTTTGATTTAATAGCCGCATAATCTACTAATCCTGTATAACTTGTCTGAGCAACTTCTTCATTTTTTGCTTTAAAATCATCGCCATTACCATTTAACGATACAATTGCAATGGAGGAATTCGCCTCATCAACACTATTTTCTTCCTGAAAACGCAATCCTTCTCCCCAAACAAGTTTATATCCTCGAGCAGGAATGTATTTTTCCATATTCTCAACAGTTATCTTCTGGTCAAATGAATATGAATTACCGTAAAATCGCATCTGCTTGATAATTCGAGCAGTAGAATCGACATTCAAAACATAACTAACAACAAGTGTATCGTTATCTTTAAGCTCGTAATTCTGATTTGGAGAATTAGTTGAAAAAAATAAATCGCGTGTATCAATTAAGTTATTCTGATTAGTGCGAAATGTTAGATATAAATCGCCATCTTTTGTGTTTATAAATTGTGCAGGTCCCCCGTACCAATTTTTAAATTCATTTAATATCCAAGTTTTTAAGACAGCGCCCTTATTGGAAAGTTGGATGGTTGAATATTTATTTTTTATAGTAATAATTTGCTCTTGTCCTTTTGTCAGTTTAGCAAAATATCCATATTTATTTATCAATGCTATTGAATCTTTTGCTTTTTGCGTTAGTAAGGAATCATTTGTTAATACAGGTTGCTTATTTTTTGAGGTGTCGACTACTTTTTCCTTTGATGAATCGGGTGAAATAACACCTTTGAATTTCTCTTCTGGAGGAACGGGCTTTTGAGTGATAGATTGAACTACCATCCAAATAATTACAATAGCAGTTATGAGTAATAAACCAATTATACCTTTCTTATCCATAGATCTTTTTCTAAATTATCTAAATTTTAAGTTTTTTATATAAAATTTCTTTATGTTCTCGGGAACGGGGTCAATACCACCTTTGTTAAATGGATTGCAACGTAATATGCGCCAAATTGATAAAGCTGAACCATAAAATATACCGTGTTTATCGATTGCTTCTATTGCATAGCTTGAGCAAGTCGGATAAAACCTGCAAGATGGTGGCAATGCAGGAGAAATAAATTTTTTATAAAGTTTAATTAACTCTATCAATATCTTTTTCATCAGTATTCTTTATATTCTCTAAATATTTTTTCAATCCATTATAAATATAAGGTTCAACATCATTTAAACCAATTTCATTTGGTTTATTAACTGTCTGACCACGCCAAATCGCCACAATTACGTTCAATTCTGTTATATCATAGAACTTATTTAATTCCTCGAGCGAATGCCTAATGCTTACTCTCATTAAACGCTTAATTCTATTTCTAACCACTGCTTTTTTGAATTTTTTCTTTGGAACAGAAACACCATATAAAATTTTATTTGACGAATCTGTCAATTGTTTAAGGGAAATATTACTAGATTTATTGCAGATAATCAGAAGAACATTTTCATTATAAAAAGATTCACCATTTTTAAAAACAGTATTAAAAGAATTAAAGCCCTTTAAGGGGCTTAAATTCAAATCATTAAGCATTGCCCACGTATTGATTTAGAAATGTTTAGGTTCATCGCTAACTGTCAATTTCCATCTACCTTTTGCTCGACGTGCAGCAAGCACTTTCCGACCATTTTTAGTTGCCATACGAGCACGAAATCCATGAATATTTCTTCTTTTCCTAATACTTGGCTGAAAAGTCTGTTTCATAATTTATACCTTTTTAAAAAATTCAAAATTTTAGAAAACAAAATTACGAAAATCTATGAAAATAAACGAAAATAACATCTCAAATGTTATTTTAAATAATTTCATTTACCCTTTACATTTTGCACTTTACACTTTCTATAAATAAATCCTTCCATTTAATGCACGTGCAATTGTGACCTCGTCAGTAAATTCAAGTGTTGTTCCCATTGGAACTCCGCTTGCAATACGGGAAATTTTCACTCCAAATGGTTTAAGTAATCGTGCAAGATATTGAGTAGTTGCTTCACCTTCTATACTTGGATTGAGGGCAAGGATCACTTCATCAACTCCATCCAATCGTGCAAGCAATTCTTTAATTTTCAAATCCTCAGGACCGACACCTTCCAATGGCTCAATTACACCATGCAAAACATGATATAAGCCAAAATAGTCATTTGTTTTTTCAATTGCAATTACATCGGAGGGGTCCTCGACAACGCAAATGATATTTTTTTGCCTCTTTTCGGATGAGCAAATAGGGCAAGGGTCTGATTCTGTATAATTAAAGCATACTGAACATAATTTTACATTTTGCTGCAATTCGAGTAATGTATCGGCAAATTGTTGAATATAGTCAGGATCTTCTTTTATTAAATGGTAAGTGAGCCTTTGGGCAGTCTTTTTTCCAATTGTCGGTAAATTCGATAATATATTGACTAATTTTTCAATTGTTGGAGATGAGTATATCATAAGATTTTTGATTTAATTTAGAATGGAATGTCCTCGGGACCGAATTTTAGAATATCGCCAAAAGAAGATTGCATTTTATCATTTGCTTTTGATTCGAGGAATTCATCAACTTTACTTAAAGCATAATTAATTGCAGCAACCAATGTATCTTCAATCATTTTCCTATCATTTGTGTTCCATAAATCATCTGATATTTGAATGCTTTTAATTTTTCTATCTCCCATAGCGATAATATTGACCATTCCCGCAGCAGCGGAAATTGGCAACTCAACTGATGCAAGTTCATCTTTTACTTTTGATATTTCAGAAAGGATGCCCTGCAAATCTTCTATTACTTTTTTAAATTGTTCAGCCTTCATTTTATAAAAAATGTTTAATTTGTATTTTTAAATTACAAAAATACTAAAAAAACAAATTAGGTGGAGATATGGGAATATTTTCAAGAATCTCGGATATTTTTAAAGCCAATATCAATGATATGCTTGATAAGGCAGAAGATCCCGAGAAAATGATAAACCAAATGGTTCTCGAAATGGAGGAATCCGTTAATAAGACAACTCTTGCAGTTGCCAATGCAATTGCAAATGAAGTTTCAATCCAAAAAAAATTAGATCAAGCACGCAAAGAGCAAGATGATTGGGAAAAGAAAGCAATGCAAGCCTTACAAGCAAATCGTGAAGATTTGGCTCGGCAAGCACTTGAACGCAAAAATATTGCTGCAAAAAATATTGCAGACCTTCAGCCAATTTATGAGCAAGCAAGAGCAACTACTACGAATTTGCGTCAGCAACTCGCCCAGTTAAAAGCCAAGCTTGATGAAGCACGTATGCGGCAAACCACTTTGATTGCACGCTCGCAAGCTGCAAAAGCTCAAAAGCAAATAGCACAATCAATGAGTGGAGTTGGCTCGGATGCATTCAGCAAATTTGATAAGTTTGAAGGCAAAGTTGAAAAATTAGAAGCCCAGGCTACTGCTTATCAACAGTTAGCAAGTGAGCAAACCTCACTCGAAGAAGAATTTAAGAAACTTTCTTCAAGCTCAGATGTTGATTCTGAACTTCTTGCGCTGAAAGAAAAGATGGGATTGTTGCCCGGTAGCGATAAGGATGAAAAAAAGTAAATACTTTAAATAATTAAAATCTAATTAAAACATAAGGAGAAAAATGATGGAAACACCAATTGAATTGATTAATGCCACAAATGAAAAAGTATTAGGATATCTCCGCAATAATTTCCCTGAATTCCAAGTGTTCGATACATATACTTATACAATTACCCGAGGCAGCGCGGAAGTTCTCATTACAATTCGCCCATATACAGAAAATGAGACAGCAGTGGAATTTATGTGCAATATTGTGCCTGAGGCAAAAATCACACCCGAAGTTATGGAATTTTTGCTTAGAAAAAATGCTGAATTGCATTTTGGTGCATTCGGCTTATTGTTTGATAATACTATAATATATAGCTATACCCTCGTAGGGTTGAATATGGACGAAAACGAATTTGCAACAGCCTTGAATTCAGTTGCAATAATATCAGATTACTATGATGACGAAATAATCAAAATGCTAAAAGCATAAATCAATTGTTCGATTTAGGCATTAAACTATAAAGCAATTGCGCAAAAGCAGGCAAATTCCTGGTTTGGAACCAAATTTTGCCAGGCCCGCTGAATTCGCAAATCAATGCCTCGCGACTTGCAATTGTAGAGAACATCCCTTTCGCAGCACGTTTTACAGCATATTCAGTAGAGCCAGAAAATGCAACAATATGCGAGGTGTCGATGATATATTTCTCATTTTGCCCTAAAGTCCTTTCAATTATTGCCCCATAAGAATTGATAAATACCAAACCTGTGCCTGTTAATTTTTGTAAAAATAAGCCTGTGCCAGACATTAATGCTTTTAATGAACCTTGCGTAGATATTTCTATTTCAGGATTGCCTGCGAGAAATGATCCACCATTTGCAAAAACTGTTTCGTTATTCAATTCTATTGGAATTATATCCCCAATTGTAGTAGGAGCTAAAATGAGTTCAGCATTATTTGCATTTGAAGTAAATATCGATGAGAACATAGATTCACCACCCATTGTCGCCTTGATTGCGCCAAAAAATCCTTTGCCTGTAGTTTTAGCTTGTAATTGAATATCGGGGGACATTGCAATCATTGCGCCTGCTTCGGCTCGAATTTGCTCATTTTGATTTAATAAAATCCTTAAAGTTGAAAAACTTGGTCTGTGGTCAATGAAATATTCCATAAAAAACCTCAATTTTGTATTTTAAAAAATTGATAAATTAAAAATTCAAATTAAATAAAATTCGTTAAATATTAATATATGATAAAAAAAATATTTATAATAGTATTCAAAGTAATATTTTGTTTGATTTTATTTTCAATTGTGCTAACAGCAATTTATACAGTAATAAATCCACCCGTTACACCATTGATGCTAATTCGGTCAGTAGAATATATAACGGAAGGCAAATCGCCTCGTATAGATAAACATTGGCGGTCTTATGATAAAGTTTCAAAAAAAGTCTATCGCGCTGTAATTTCAGCTGAAGATGCTAGATTTATGCAGCATAGGGGTTTTGATTGGAAAGCAATCGAAGCAGCACAACGATATAATGAACGGATGGAGGGCAGAAAATTGCGGGGTGCAAGCACAATTTCTCAACAAACAGCAAAAAACACATTTCTTTGGCCCGCAAGAAGTTGGGTACGTAAAGGATTGGAGGCATATTTTACAGTTTTGATAGAAGCGGTATGGGGAAAGCAGAGAATTCTGGAGGTATATGTGAATGTTATAGAATGGGGTGAGGGAATTTATGGAATACAAGCCGCCTCACAATATTATTTCAATAAAAATGCAGATGAATTAACAACACGGGAAGCAGCATTGCTTGCAGCAATTATACCAAATCCGCGTCGATGGTCAGCAAGCAATCCAACTCCATACATCGAGCGCCGTGCAAATTGGATAATGGGACGTATGAATTCAGTTGCGATACCAAAAGTTGGGAAATAATTTCTGTATATTTTTTAGTTAATTTTGAGATATAAGGAATAGTTAAATGTCAAGAAATAATCAACAAAAATTTCAAACAGTGCATCTTTCTAAGCGAACAATGGATTTTATTATCCCAAATAAAAGAAATCCGGAAGTAATAATCGAAAGTTCATTTCTTGTAACAACATCTTCAGGACAGGGTGATAAGTCGAAAACTGAAAATGAAATTAGAAAATTAATTAAAAAATATTATCCAACGGCAAAATTTATTGGCTTTATTGATGGAATTGGTTGGTATGTTCGCAAGAGTGATTTAATGAGAATGGTAAATGCTTATGATGAGGTTTTTACTTTTCATAAGGATGAAATTGAACGCTTTAAACAATTTCTGAAAAGGTTTGTTAAAAATGGATGAGAAGTACTTAAATAAAATAATACTAGGCGATAACTTAGAATTATTGAAAGAAATTGAAAGCAATTCAGTCGATATGACTTTTGCTGACCCACCATTTAATTTAAAAAAGAGCTATAATAATTATAAAGATAGTTTAAAATTGCAAGAATACCTTGATTGGTGCGAAAAATGGATTTCAGAAATGGTTCGTGTCACAAAACCAACCGGATCTATTTTTATTCACAATATTCCAAAATGGTTAATTTATTTTGGTGGATTTCTAAATAAACAAGCAGATTTTAAGCATTGGATTTGTTGGGACGCACCCACTGCGCCTATGGGAAAAACATTGCAACCCAATCATTATGGCATTTTATTCTATGCAAAAGATTATAAAAAATTAAAATTTTATGAGATCCGTTCACCTCATAAACGGACACGTAAAACTAATATTCTAGCTAAAGATTATGGTGGAAAAAAAGGATTACTCCATCCTTATGGACCACTTGTTTCTGATGTATGGACTGATATTCATAGAATTAAACATAATAAATTCCGAGATGAACACCCTTGCCAGCTCCCTGTTCATTTATTAGAGAGAATAATATTGATGAGTACAGATGAGAATGATATAGTTCTTGATCCTTTTATAGGTACAGGCACAACAGCTATAGCTGCTAAGCGTTTAGGCCGGCATTTTATAGGATTCGACATTGATGAAAAATATGTAGAAATAACTAAACAAAAATTAGAACAAGAACATACTCTTTCAAAATTAGGCAATTGCTGGGTGAGCTTCTATCTTGACGAAGTGGTGACAATACGCGATAAAGATTGGGATTACCTAAAAGATTTTTATTTGATACCTACAAACCCAATTGATATTGATACAACTCCAATTATGCTAAAATCAAAGGTTAATATACAGACACCAAAAGGTTTACTTAATACTAATGGGAATAATCATCATAATTTTGAGAATCAAAATTCCTTATTTTAACTTTTTTCATAATGGAAAAAAATCAGACTCCACTGAATAGGCAATATAATCAAATTAAGGCGAAATATCCTGATACTATTTTGCTCTTTCGGTTGGGAGATTTTTTTGAAACATTTGATGAGGATGCGGAAATTAGCTCAAGGATTTGCGGATTGACTTTGACTAAACGCAATAATGGCGCTGCAGGCGACCAACCTATGGCGGGATTTCCACACCATCAATTGGATAATTATCTTCCAAAACTTGTGAGAGCTGGGTATCGAGTTGCAGTTTGCGACCAACTCGAAGATCCAGCATTAGCAAAAGGCATTGTTAAACGAGGCGTAGTAGAGGTCATCACTCCGGGCGTTGCAATTGGCGATAAAATTCTTGAAGCAAGGGAAAATAATTATGTGATGGCAGTCTATTCACAATTGAAACGAAATTATACTTATTATGGTATAGCTTTTGCAGATATTTCTACAGGTGAATTCCGGACCTGTGAAGTATCTGCTCAAAAATTTTTTGATATAATTGAAGTTATTTCTCCAAAGGAAATTATTATTTCAAAATCCCAAAAGACGCAATTAACTCCACAAATTGAGTCGCTTAAAATTCATCCATATATCACAAAATTAGAAGATTGGTTCTTTGAAGAGAAATTTGCTAACGATTTGATTTTAAATCATTTCAAATTGCAGAATCTTAAATCTTATGGATTGGAACAATACAAAGCGGCTATAATTGCCTCGGGGGCGCTTCTGCACTATATAAATGAAAATCAGCAAGGCAACACCTCGCAAATCCAAAAAATTTCAATTTATAATCCAAATGAATTTATATTGCTGGATTTTACGACGCGAAAAAATCTTGAAATATTATTTTCATTAAGTGAAAATGAGCAAGGTAATACTTTACTGAAAATTATTGACCGTACTATTACATCGATGGGCAGCAGATTGTTAAAGCATTGGTTGGTGCAGCCACTTATCAATGTGCAGGAAATCAATTTGCGATTAGAAACTGTCGAGGAATTCTATAATGATATTGAAATAGCAAATAATTTAAGGAAAATACTTTCAAATATTGGCGATTTAGAAAGATTGCTTTCCAAAATTTCTGCAAATAAAATGAACCCACGCGATTTTATTGCTTTGAAAAATTCATTACAAGAAATTCCAAATTTGAAAGTTTTAAAAAGCAATTTCCAAAGCGAATTGCTAAATAAATTAATTTCAGACTTGCAACCAAATGATAATTTGGTGCAGGAAATTGAGCGAGCAATTGATGATGAACCATCATTAAATTTTGGTTTAGGGAAAATCTTTAAAAAAGGATATTCCGCTGAACTCGATGAATATACAGAGCTTAAATTTTCCAGCAATGATTGGTTGGAAAAATATCAGGAGCAAGAGCGACAAAAGACCGGTATTGGTAATTTACGAGTAAGCTTCAATAATGTGTTTGGCTATTTTATTGAAGTATCGAAAGCAAATGTTCCAAAGGTGCCAGATTATTATGAGCGACGGCAAACTCTCACAAATTATGAACGCTACATTACACCTGAATTGAAGGAATTTGAAAATAAAATTCTCGAGGCAGAATCAAAATTGAGTACTCTCGAAAGAGAGCTTTTAGAAAGATTACGATTATTTGCAACAAATTATATTGCGGAAATACAAGCAAATTCGCAAATTATAGCAACATTGGATTGTCTTAGCAATTTTGCTGTTATTTCAAAAGATTATAATTATACAAAACCTGAAATTGATACAAGCAATAAAATAGAAATCATCGATGGTCGACATCCAATTATTGAACGTTCAATGAAAATCGGAGAGAAGTATATTGAGAATTCGACAGTTCTCAATGATGAGCAAATGATTCATATTCTGACGGGACCGAATATGTCGGGTAAATCTTCATATTTGCGACAAGTTGGATTGATTATATTGCTTGGACAAATTGGCTGCTTTGTGCCAGCAAAATCTGCTCATTGGGGATATGTAGATAATATATTCACTCGAGTGGGAGCGTCGGATAATATTATTGGAGGGGAGAGTACATTTATGGTAGAAATGGGCGAGACGGCAAAAATTTTAAATAATGCCACTGATAGAAGCTTGATTTTGCTTGATGAGGTGGGGCGTGGTACTGCAACATTTGATGGCATATCAATTGCATGGGCAATTGCTGAATATATTCATAATATTATTCAAGCAAAAACGCTCTTTGCTACACATTATCATGAATTGCAAGAGCTCGAAAATGCTTATAAAAAAATTAAAAATTATAAAATTGAAGTGATTGAAACAGGATCGGAAGTGCTTTTTACTCATAAATTGACAGAAGGTGCAAGCGATAATTCGTTTGGCATACACGTCGCAAAAATGGCGGGATTGCCAACTCAATTGATAGAACGAGCTGAGGAAATCCTTGAAACTTTACTTTCAGATGATAGCACAAAAAATACTACAAAAGCCCGGAAACCGAATACCAAAGCAATTCATCCGAAACGCAATCCTCCGTATCAGCTATCATTTTTTGAATTGCAAGATCATGAATTGCGCGATAAAATTGCAAGTATCGATCCCGAAAAGCTTACACCATTGGAAGCATTGCAAATATTATATGATTTGAAAAAAATGTTAAATATATGAAAAATACAATTAAAAATTTTCTCTTAATTTCATTTCTGCTCTCAATTTGTTCATTTGCATTTTCTCAAGAATCTGATTTAGAATCTGAATTGCAAAAATTTAAAATTGAATTGAATTACACGCGATTATCAGCATCAAGTTATTATAATTTAAATGATAGCAATATTTATACTTATAGCGTATATGATGCTGTGAATGATACAACAAGGATATATACATTTGATTATTATCATTCAATAGTAGGATTGAAAATTTTGTATGATCTCAACACCAAATTGGAGTTATCTCTCTATGCTCCAATTTCATTTTATTCATTAGATGAAAAATTTATGACCGATGAATATGGAAATCGCGAGAAGAAAGCAAGTTATTCAATGAATCGGGTTGACTATATTGGTTTAAACACACTTTATAGATTAGTGGATAAGCCAATATATACAAATCTAATGGGTGAGGTGCGCATTCCAACGGGATTTCATAATGGATTATATAACGATTCAAACAGAAATTTTTTAAGCGACGGAGCATTTGAGTTTTTGCTTGGCGCCCAGATTGGAGTAAAATATAGAACAGTAGCATGGGAAAACACATTAATATATAATTATCGAGCAGAGGATTTTAAAGACCAAACGATAATTAATACTGCAATTATTCTTTCGACAGTAGCAAACACAGAAATAAGGGTTTTTGGCAATTTTACTTTATCAACATCTAAATTCGATAATGCTCGGCCAATGGAAATAACTGAAACAATAAGTCAAGAGAATAATTATGCGGTGGGAGCAGCATTTTATATGATGTTTTCGGATAATTTTGATTTGGGAGTGAATTATCAGGTCACTCTTGGCGGAAAGAACACTTGGAAATCATCATTTTTTAATATTAGAGCAGGAATTAGATTATAATGTTAGACCCTTGATTTCATTTTCAAATCCAATATTATTTTCATCAGAAATTTCTTTTAATTTTAAAATAACTTTATAGAACATTTCGTTTGAGAAAAAAGAATTAGTTAGGGAGAAAGTTGAATTATCAGATTTAACAATACCAAGAGTAATTTCGTTGGAAGAATTATTATGGAAAATTCTAATTAGGTCAATATCGGAGTAATCAGCTTGGAAAACGATACGTTTACGGTTGTAAAAAAATAGGGTTTTATCAGAAAAAACGAATTTTCGTTTTTGGTTACCAATGAGAATTAGAAAAATACCTAAAAGGACAAATATTCCTCCAAGAATTAAAAAATGTGTAAAATTTTCCACATTGGCAAATGATTGTATTGACACTATAAAATATATGAAAACAAAACCAATAATAATATAGCCAAGTGTGGCAAGTATTTTTTTATCAGATGAATATTCAATATTTTGCATAAAGTAATTAGTAATATTAAGTAATTTTGTAACGTTTTTAATTATGTAAAATTTAAAAATGATCAAATTGGTAAAGTTTTTGGTATGAAAAAATTAAAAAATTACGAAAAATATTAGCAAATATCACTTAATTTGAATATGTTTTTTTAAATTTGTAGTTTAAGAATAAGTAATAAAATTGAAATAAAATTTAAAATAATAAATAAGGAGTTAAACAGGTGAAATCTGTAAAACAATTTCTGTATCTGCTGATTTTGGGGATAATTGCATTGAATTTGAACAGTGCAAAAGCCCAGAATCTTTTAAGTGCAAATATTGATGAAGGATTTGAATTATATCAAAATCTTTCAGGGGCGACATTTATGGTCAATGGTGATGATCCAGTTGATTCACTAGTTATGCCATTCACATTCAAGTATGATAATCAGACCGTAAATAGAATATATATTTACGGTAATGGATTTATTTCTTTGAATACATATCGTAATCCAAGTGCATTAGCAATACCAAAATTATATTCTTTTCCAAATATCATTTCATGGTATTGCGGAGATTTAGTAACTGAAGATGGAATATATTACCAGGTCACAGGAATCGCACCATTCAGGGTTTTGACATTCGAACAAAGAAAAGCCCGGACATTCGGAGAAGGTGGTGGAAATACTTTTGATGTACAAATTAGATTTTATGAGACATCGAATCAAATCAAAATTACTTATGGCAATACGGCGGGATTAGGTGGTGGCGGTACTTATGGTTGGATATATTTCACAGGCTCAGTAGCGAGCAATTATATAAATGTTCGACCAAACGATCCAAATACATCTTCTACCATATATTATAGCAATGTGAATCCTAATGTCGATAGATGGCTCAAGAGCGACGCACCGTACAAAGTTCCTTTTGGAAAATATTATGTGTTAAATGTATTACCATCATTAATGAAGGTAAATCCTGATGGAAAATATGTTTTGACATTGGGGAATATTTATAATGATTCAATAAACAGACCTTATGTATTAATTTCTAGAGATGCGAGCCAATATCAAGTCGCATTGCAATATAGCATATATGGACCAGTGGGTTCAGCAAATGCTCAGACAATATATTCTGCTCTTGAAAAAATTACGGATCCAAATGATGTAATAATCAATTTCAATCCTCAACCAGTTGGTAAAATGTATCGATTTGATATTGCAGCAGCAAAGGGAATAGCTGCAGCATCAAATGGTGCGCTTGATTTATTTACAAATCAAGGACAGATTGAACGTGGGTTATATACTGTGACAGCAGTGCTAAGTATGATTGGTGCACCATCATTGAATCAAACTGTTCAAACCCAGTTTTATATTGCGCAGGATTATGATTTGAATGCAATGCAAATCATTGCTCCTGTCAAGAAAGAAGCATCTGTGTATCGTTTTGGTGATCATAATGTTCCTTTAATTCTAAGAGTGCAAAATGTTGGTAAATATGATATAACATATTTCAAAGTTACAGCTGATATTTATGATATTAATGATGTACTAATTACCCAGAAAGTAGGAGAATGGAATAATCCTAATGATCCTTTAACACGTAATGAATTTATAGACTTCCCATTGCCAAAATTCGATCCACCAGCCATTGGGGATTATTATGTTATTTATCATGTTTATACAGACCAATACCATCCCGATGGATATACGAATAATAATGTCTTGACATTACCTGGCGATCCTAAGCACATTTTCTCAGTCAATTATGAAACTGAGCTTGCATTAACAAGTGTATTAGCACCGAAGCCACCAGTATATCTCAATATTCCTATAAGACCGGGAATAAGATTGCAAAATAATAGTTCGTCGGATTTATCAGATGTTCAATTAAGTGTAAAAATTACTCACAATGGAATACTAGTTTGGCAAAAACAGGAAACAATCGATGCTATTCGTTCGGGAATTGCAAATACTCGAGATTATTATCTAGATGATTTATTTACACCAACCGAGACGGGTACTTATGTAATTACATTTAGTGCACCGATTCCCCGTGATGAATTACCTTTTAATAACACAATTGCAATCTCATTTAATGTACAAGGCGGACTTTCAGGGGAATACACAATATCTGCAACGGGTTCGGGTTCGAGAAATTTCCAGACTATTCAAGCGGCTGTAGATGCTTTATATCTTTACGGAGTTGCAGGTCCTGTCACATTTAAATTACTAGATAATTATTATGAAGTTGGAAATATTAACAACCTTACATCACCTGCATTAGACATTACTTCAAAGATTACAGGTGTTAGCAGTACCAATACAGTTACTTTTAAAGCAGGCGATAATATTAGCGATAGAGCTGGTGTTGAAATTCATCTTAAAAGCGGTATGGGCATTGGCATTTTATTTGGACAAACTATTTCACCACCAAATTTGAATGCACCAATTAATAAGATACCTGATAGATTCAAATCACAATATGCGAACTCCGATGGTTATTTCATTTTTGACGGTGGTGAGCAATATACATTAAAATTTGTGCTGGAAACCAATAATTCGAGTTTCCGCACTGCATTTTATTTTGGCAATGGTGCATCAAATATTACCTTGAAAAATATAATAATAACAGATAATATTCCATTGTTCAAAAGTCAAATTCCTTTAATTAGTTTCAATGCTTCTGCTGATAAAGAATTTAATTATCAAGCAGACCAAAATATCACATCTGCCATTTATATAAGAAGTCAAGCACCTTATGATACAAAAACAGGCTATAACTCATACAAAATGGATACGCTTATCAATCATGATATTCAAATTATTGGTAATCAAATTAGTGGTTTCGGCTATGGAGTGGTTGATATTGGTATTGGATTTTTAAAGCGAAGCTTATCTGATGAAATCTTGACATTTTATAATACAAACAACTTAATATCCGGCAATACAATGACTGCGCTTGGCTATGCGGGCGTATTTGCTGGGTATGAGTCAAATTCTAGATTTGAATATAACCGTATCGATAATGTACAAGCAAGTGATTTAACCTCTGCGGGTATGGTATTTGGCGGAAAGCAGGTAAAATTATACTTTGGGTATCATAATAAAGGAATTATAATTAATGGGAATGAAATTAGCAATATCAAGAACCCAAATGGAATACAAGGTATTTATGTTGAACAATCTGGATCGGGATTTGGATCGGGTTCAAGCTATAAATTCTTCCCCACTTCTGATGATATAATAATCGAAAATAATATAGTACGAGATTTGAATGCTCTAAATACTACGACAAATATCTATGGGATAGTTCTTCGCACACAACGAGATATAAGTATTCCTTTTAATGCGGGAATGGCTGTCGCACCTTATAATACTTCATACTTAGCAACGGGTAACCATATTGTAAATAATACTGTCTTAATCGACGATAAAAACGAAGAGACAATTCAAAACAAGGGCGAAATTGTAGGTATTGGTATTGCTCAAATTACTAATTCGGAATTAATCAATAATGCAGTGTCTGTCAAAGATATGCTAATTAATCCAAGTAATGATATTGCAACTGCTATGTTTTATTATGGACAAAAACCTGATGCAGTTGGATTAACACTCAATAATAACGTTTATTGGATACAGGAATCCCAAGCTGATTTATATCGATTCATCGAAACAGATGCTAATGCTAATATTTATGAATATGGGAAAGCAAAAGAATTTACTCGATTATCACAATGGCAAGGTTGGACGGGACAGGAAAAATATAGCGTTGATATTTATCCATTTACTAATGATTTTGTTGTCACTAACGATGTACCATCTCTCTTAAGAATTCGCACAAATCCACCTGTTAAGGGATCTGCTCTTGATGGTCGTGGTATTGCACTTGATTATAATTTAACTGATATTGACCATAACCTACGGGGATATGCAGGCAATAGATATGATATTGGCGCTCAAGAATTTGTGGGCACACCATTTATGTTTGATGTTGAGATTCTAAATTTTGAAAAGCCTCTTCATTATCAAGCATCTACAGGTTTTGCTTTTGACGATGCCGAATATATGATGACTAATATACCCGTTGATGTGCAGGTTAGAGTTCGTAATAATGGCAATATGGTGCAATCTGGTGTTAAATTGAATTTAACAATCACACGCGAATCTAATGCAGGTAGGTTTGAAGATGGTACGCGAATTCTATCTAAAGATTTGACAATAAATTCACTTGCACCTGGAGAAATTCGTGTCTATCCATTCGATTTAGCAAGTGGTAAACCAAACGATTTCGTACCTGTAGCCTATAGTCAATTCCAAGGCTCAAATGAAGAATATACAAATATTCCTGCACAATTCAAATTAATGGAACAAAATGTCACACCACGATATAAGCTAACTGCTTCTGTTGTTTATGATGAAAACAACATAAATAATATTTATGAAAAAACTATGAGATTCTTTATTCTCAGATCAAATTTGAAAATGCTTCTTTCAACGGAAAATTGGCAGACAATTGATACCAACAATTTGCCAACTGATCCAAATATAATGGCTGCTAACCTCAACCTTGACACTTTGATTCGTGGGTTAGATACTTTAGGTTGGCGCCGCAATCCAAGGGAAAATATTAAAAATAATTATGATATTTTCGATAGAAAAGCGTGGGAAAGACGTGGTATCGATTACACAATTTATAGAACAGTGTTTTGGATTGATGGTCATGATAATTTAAGTACTGGTCCCAAAAACACTATAAGTATTTATGATTTTAGAGACATTAGTAAATATTTAATGAGTGGCAGCTCGGTAACTGAAAAGAAGAATCTCTTCATTAGTTCTCAAGATTTTGTTAGAAATAATCAACCACTTTATACACCTGATTTTGAAACTCTTTTCCATGCAGCAGTTCAATGGCCGGGATATCCTTTGTTCAAACATGATAATGATTATAATTATCTAGGTTTCTTACCATATACTAATCATAATGTAAATGGTGTGATAATTGGCAGAAATGAACAATGGGCTCTCATCGAAACTTATCTCGAAAAGAAAAATGCAACATTATATCCCAATAACGTACCGTATCCAGGCTTATTACAATTTATTGAATCTGAATCAGGCTATGCACGCATCGGGATGTTATTTGATACGGTAACATTTAACCCAAGAGTATATGGAAGTGTAAGTAAAGTTCCCGAAAGCAGCAAAATTGCATCAATTGTAGTAAATGCTGTACCATACAATATCGTTCTGGCAGGAGTTGAATGGAGGCATTGGGATACAATAGGAGTAGTGTTGCGTGCTATGCTTGATTATGCAGAAGCAAATGGCGGAAATGTTGTTCCAATTGAACTGATGAACTTCGAAGCACAACAAGCAGGCAAACGTGTAGATCTAAACTGGACAACCGCGAGCGAGGTTAATTCTCTTCGTTTCGATCTTGAAAAAGCAACCTTTGAAAATAATCTCCGGAGCGATTTTGTGAAATTCGATGAAGTTCCATCAATTGGAACTGCGACTACTATTTCACATTATGGTCCTGTTTCTGATAAGAATGTGCAATTTGGAAAAACATACGTCTATCGTATCAAAATGATTGATAAAAGTGGCGAGTTCAAATATAGCGATGAAAAATATGTCACTTTGCTTTCTGATGGTGTTGCTTTATCAGTTGATGGTGTATATCCAAATCCTGTTCAGAACTCAGGCAACTTGAATATTACGCTTGCAAATGAGGCTAATGTTCAAGTGAAGTTATATAATGTAAATGGTATGGAAATATCAACATTATTTGATGGAATACTATCAGCTGGAACAAAGGAATTGAGAATTGATGCTCAGAATCTTTCTTCAGGCGTTTATAATGCTGTAATTAAAATAAATGGCAATATATTCGTCAAATCATTTACAATTATTAAATAATCATTACAAAACCTCTCAACTTGCAGGAAGGCTGCCCTTAAAAGCAGCCTTTCTTTTTTTTATTACTAATATAAATAACTTGAATCAATATCCCGCGGAACACCTTGCAATTTAGCAATTGCATTATCGATTTCGGGTGTTATAACTGCGTATTTGCTTAATATTTCTCCTGCTTTTGCATAATCGCCCGTTGCTTCCGTTGTCAAAATTAAATTTGCAAGGTCCTTTACAGCATTCCAGAATTTGTCTTCATCAATTTTGTATTGCCCATTATTCCCCAATATTATTGCACCTTTTTCTCGCAAGTAATTAAATTGTATCAAATTTGCTTTTGCGTGTGCTGATTCAGTACCGAAGCGAATACTTCTAAAAAGACCCGCTAGATATGTTGCTTGAGCTTTTTTAATCATATTCGTATCGAATTCTTTTAAATTTAATAAGTGCAAATGATTATACATACTCAAAATATCAGCTTTGCATTCTTCAAGTCCGGAATATCTTTCTTTTAAAGCAGTGCGTACTTCTAATTTATCATTTCCATAGACGTATCCTCTGCCAAGTGTATGGCTGACTTCATGCAATGTCGTGAAGGTTATAAATGCATCTTCATCAATATATGGCAACAATTCTTTATCAAGTATAATATTTGCAATTGGCATAAGATTCTTCTCAAATTTTGCTCTCATCATATTCAAATACATCGAATTTTTCCCACCCTTCGCTTCTCGCACTCGTGGATCATTTGGAAGAGATGCGGCAATAGTCTTTGTACCTTTTTGGCAATCTCCCCCATAATATGCAACATTTACAAGATTTAATTGGCTCTCAAAATTGATTTTTGAACGAATGAATTTTGGATCTTCAGGCAAATTTTTTTCAAAATAAGGAATATGCTTTTTGAACATCTCAAATTGCTTTATTGCCTTCCAATCTTTAACCATAACAACAGCTTCAAATGCTGCCTTATATCCAAACAGCTGATCTTGATATGTTTCGATTGGTCCAATTACAATATCGATGTTGCTGGATTTCACATCCATCCATTTCATATCGCTTTCGTAATAATCATTTGTTCGCAATGCTTTTGCTCGGGATATTAAATATTCTTTTAAAGCTTTATCATCGGCATAATTGGCGGCTTCTTCCAATTTGCTTGCAAGCGCCTCGATTTCAGGATAATATTTACTATAAGGGACAGCTTTTAATTTTCCATTTTCTCTAATTATAACTGTATATAAATCTTCGAATTGGGTTTTCAATGATGGGTCGTCGGTAATCGCTTTTTCAAATTCATCTTTTGTCATATCAATAGGATAAAACCCTGCTCCAAGGGGCCGAGTTTTTGGTTCGCCAGGCATAAACCTTTCATTACCAAAAATCACATCATAAGGACCATAATTAATTCTCACATATTGTTTGAGCAATTCATTATCTTCACCTGAAAGCTTAGCAAGGGAATCTCTAACTTGTCTTGCGTCGTGCGCAGATTGTTGCCAAAAGATTTCATCAGCAATTTTCCCCGCTTCAGCAAGTTTGCCAAGTAAAATTTTTTCATTAGCCGATAAAAAAGATGTATCCACCTCAACTTTTACAGGTGCATAAGCTTTGATACGTTCTTTAACAGTGTCGATGTAATTCTGCTTACCCATTTGAACTCCTTCATTTTTTTGTTGGCAAGAAATTAAAAAAAGAAAACACGGTATAAAAACCGCTATAATTAATCGTTTCATTTTTGACCTTTATTTGTTTTACAAATCTTAAAAAAATAAAATTAGTAATTTTGAATTATCTAAAAGCATAAAATCGACAAAATCTAAATGAGCAAAAAACCTAAAGAAATAAATTCTCTGAAAGTAGATAAGCTATTCCTACCTCGTCCATCATATTCTAAGCATAATATAAAAGAGAATTTGAATACATTGCTTTTGATTTTGCCTTGGCTGATTGTTCTTGCTATCTTTTGGCTATATCCATTAATATATGCAGGATATTTGAGCTTAAATGAATACAACACGTTAACTGATACATCAGTATATATAGGATTTAAAAATTATGCACGTATATTTGAAGATGAATATTTTTGGATTGCTATAAAAAATACATTGTATTTTGTGGTTATATCAGTGCCAATTACATTGATTTTATCATTAATTTTAGCAGAATTATTAAATCAAAAAGTGGCAAAATTTCGCAGTTTTTTCCAAGCAGCTTATTTTATGCCATCGGTCACTTCGTTAGTCGTTATTTCGTTGATATTCACAAACTTATATGCAAAAGATGGATATTTAAATACATTATTTAGTATAATTGGATTGCCAATATCTGAGCGTGGATTTTTGCTCGATCCTTCAACAGCATTAAATTCAATAATTGCAATGGACGTCTGGCTTTCAGTAGGTTATTATATGATGCTATTTTTATCAAGTATGCAAACAATTCCCCATGATTTATATGATTCTGCAAAGGTCAATGGTGCAAATTTTTGGCAACAATTTCGCTATATTACCCTGCCTGGATTGCGTTCAACGATATTTTTTGTGATTATGCTGGATTTAATTAAAGCTTTTCAGGTATTTATTGAAATTTTTGTGATGACAAAAGGCGGTCCAATGTATTCGACCACTTCAATTGTTTATTATATTTTCGATACAGCTTTTAATCATACAGATATGATGGGATATGCATCAGCAATTGCTTACGTTTTGTTCTTTTTCTTGCTTGCCTTATCACTTATACAAATTAAATTATCCGAAGAAAAATGAAAATCGATTATATAATTGTATTTATAATAAGTTATTTTATAGGGTCTATTCCATTTTCATATATTTTTGCGAAAAAATATAAAAATATAGATTTAACCAAAGAAGGAAGCCGCAATTTAGGTGCGATGAATGCTTTTGAATCTACGCATAATATTTGGATTGGTGCTATGGTTTTGATTGCAGATTTTGCAAAAGGAGCTCTTACTACTGCAATTGCAATAAACTTCGAACAAACAATCGAAATAACATATTGCAGTGCAATTGCAGCTGTGCTTGGGCATAATTTTAGCATATTTATGAAATTCAAAGGAGGTCGTGGTCTTGCTGTCAGCGCTGGTGCATTTCTACTAATCAATCCGATTGCCATTATTACTTGGATACTCCTCTACTTTATTTCGCGGTATTCTATTTCACATAATGTACATATTGATAATCTTATAGCATGCGTGCTAACTCCTGTTGTCCTTATTTATTTGCCTGATTATTTGTTATGGGATTTTTCGATATTTAGCTTTTATGATATTCGTAAGCTGAGAATTTTAGTTGCTATTGTATGTTTATTAATTATTATTAAACATATTGAACCAATCTCTCAATTAATAAAAGTAAAAAAAACAAGTAAGAAAAAAGAAGATAAAACAACTTGAGCCATCAAGGGGATTCGGACCCCTGACCTACGCTTTACGAGAGCGTTGCTCTACCAGCTGAGCTACGATGGCATTTTCCATATTTACAAAATTAATATAAAATTTAAAATTATAAATAATTGAAGACTTGAACCCACGATTTGAAGTGATGGGTTAGATTTTCTACTCTAAATAAATTTAATCTAAAGACGTTTATAATTATTTAATAATAAAATGAAAGATAATAAATCTGAAAATCATCACGATTTAAAAGCTTACAATAATCGTGAATTTTTGCATAGCCCTGAAGCACGTACAATTCGTATTCTTTCTGAATATTTATATCCTGAACAATATTTCCGAAAACATAAAGTAAAGGGGACAATTGTATTTTTTGGTTCTGCGCGAAGTATGTCGAAAAAAGATTATGAAGAAGAGCTTGCTTCATTGCAAAATCAATTAGCAAATTCAATTGAACAAAAAGAAAAGGATGATCTTTTCCAACAAATTGAAGAGCTAAAATCCCGTGAAGATATTTCCAATTATTATGATGATTGTGTCGAAATTTCACGATTGCTTTCTGAATGGTTGAAAACAAATCCAACAACAAAAGGAATATATGTATGCACAGGAGGAGGTGGTGGAATGATGGAAGCTGCGAATTATGGTGCATCGCTTGCTAATTTGCCTAATATAGGGCTGAATATAAGCCTCCCTTATGAACAACACCCTAATCATTATATCTCTAAAAATATGATTTTTGAATTCCATTATTTCTTTATGCGTAAATTCTGGTTTGTATATCTTGCAAAAGCTCTTGTTGCGATGCCAGGTGGTTTTGGAACATTGGATGAACTTTTTGAAATTTTGACACTTCGGCAAACCCACAAAGTTACAAAGCCTCTTCCAATTGTATTATATGGTAAAAATTATTGGGATAATCTTTTAAACTTTGATTATTTGATTAAAAAAGGAATGATTAAAAAAAGTGACCTTGATCTCTTTCATTTTTCTGATTCTCCCCAGGAAGCTTTTGAATATATAAAAAATGAAATTTTAAAAAACTACTCTACAAAAATAAAAAAGGACTTTGAGCAAGAATTTTAATTTTACTAAGTTATTTATAAAAGTACATTTAATGTTCCTTATACATAAGGATTTAAATTCTCTATGTTAAAATTCTCTGCATTATTTATAATCTTAGATTTCTGGTTCTTTAAACGCTGGACAAAATTTATACGTGTGCATTCCTATAACAAATTGTTTTATCAAATCCCCTTATGGATTTCTCTTGCATTGGTCCCTGTTGCATTCTATGTTTCTTATATAAAAATATTCAATATTTTACCTACATCGATAGATAATATCTTTTTTTCAGTAATAACTTTATGGTATGTTCCAAAACTGATAATTGTGCCAATCCAGCTTCTGATGGATATTCCCCGCTATTTATATTTTACAAGAAATTTTTTTGAAAAGAATTATCTTTTTTTCAAGAGAAATGTGAAAAAATTATTTGGGGTTTTATTTGCATTTAAATCCTTACCACAATTTAGGATGAACCTTGATAGGTCACTTGTATTTGAAACAAATGTAGAAATTGATTTTTTAGAAAAATTTAATGATAATAATAGCGAGGAACAGGCAGCAATTATGTTTAAGAAAAGAAATGAATTAGATAATAATGATAAAAAAAACTTGGCAAAGTCTTCTCATAGCGACTCAAGACGTGAATTTTTGAAAATTGCAGGTTGGGGAGCGGCACTTTTGCCCTTTAGTAGTATCTCTTATGGTGCAGTAAGGACTACATACAACTTTAAAATTATGAAGGATAGCATTTTCATTAATAATCTTCCTTCTGCCTTTGATGGGTTAAAAATTGTGCAAATATCGGATATTCACGCAGGGTCATTTATTACTGATAAACCAATGCAAGAAGTAGTTGATATAATAAATCATTTAAAACCTGATTTAGTATTTATTACTGGCGATTTTGTGAATTTTAGCGATGAGGAATATGATATAATTTCAGATAATATATCCAAAATTCACTCTACGTTAGGCAATTATGGATGCCTTGGCAATCATGACCACTTTATGCCCGAGAAATCTTTAAAGAAACTTATTCAAAAAATTGAAGTAAGCAATGTGAAATTACTCAATAACGAAAATACTTCAATTGTTCTAAATGGCGATAAACTTCAAATTGCAGGAATTGATAATATAGGTTATGGGCAACGTTTTGGAGATTTCCAAAAGGCTAATCAAAATCTCGATGAGGAATTTCCTGTTCTGTGGCTTGTTCATGACCCTACTAATTGGGACCCAAGGATGCGCAATAAATTTCGTTGCGATTTAGTACTTTCGGGGCACACTCATGGCGGACAAATTGGCATAAATATGCTGGGAAATGTTGTCACACCTGCGAGATTTGTTTATAAGCAATGGGCAGGACTTTATCAAGAGAACAATACACAATTATATGTCAATAGAGGGCTTGGCACAACAGGGCTTCCTGTGAGAATTTCAGTACCACCTGAAATTACTGAAATTACACTTAGGAAAAAATAAATATTTATTATTTATTGTTATGCACACATTATTGTCATTCAGAACGAAGTGAAGAATCTATCTTTTGAAAGATTGCTCCCTCGCAATGTTTGGAATGATATATTTATTTTAAACCAATCGATTTAATAAAATATTAATAATATTTCAATATTTTTCCTTCGTTTATCTTATTTTTGTATTATTAATAAATAAAAAAAGATAATATGCTTGAATGGTATAGATGTACGGGGGGAAAATGGTGTGAACTCGAGAAACTTAATGTAGAGCATCCCGCGGTAAGAAATACTAACGGCATTTATATACTATGGATTGATGAAGATAATCATAGAAAAATTATCCGTATCGGGCAAGGCAATATCTACGAAGAAATTATTAAATTAAAAAATGAATTAGTTATAAAGGCATTTGAAACACACGGATTAAAAATAACATGGGCAGAAGTGCCTCTCATTAGACGCCCTGGCGTGCTTATTTACTTTATAAATACATTAAATCCTATGATGCTTGGTGGAAAACCACCTCGTGCAATTCCTATAAAAGAGAACCTCCCTTGGGAAGAATAAGATAGATGAAGTATCTCTATTTCGTAAGTTATTCACAGCAAATTTATTAATTTTGTAAATTTTTATTTTAAAATATTATAATCAGATGTATCTACAAGATGGAAAATATTTCATTTCCAATTTAAATATTCTTGATATTTGCAAAAAATATGATACTCCATTATATTTATATGATGCAAATAAAATCATCTCACAATACAGTAAGCTAGTAAGCTCTTTTGACGTCAAAAATTTAAAAATACTTTATGCTGCCAAAGCATTAACTAATATTAATATTTTAAAATTATTTAATAAAATGGGTTCTGGACTTGATACAGTATCCATTGAAGAAGTAAAAATCGGTATTAAATCTGGCTTTGAACCATCAAATATTCTTTTTACTCCAAATTCAGTTTCTAAAAAAGAACTTGAAGAAGCCATTTCTCTTGGTGTCCATATCAATATAGACAATATTGACCAATTAGAATATTTTGGACATACTCATCCTGAAACACCAATATGCATTAGAATTAATCCCCATATTATGGCAGGCGGAAATTCAAATATATCAGTTGGGCATATAGATTCAAAGTTTGGAATATCAATTCATCAATTCCCACTTGTTCAGCGACTTGTAAAAACTCTGAATATTAATGTAGAGGGATTGCATATGCATACTGGATCTGATATATTGGATGTAGATGTCTTTCTTCAGGCTGCTGATATACTTTTTAGTATTGCTGAAAATTTTCAAGATCTTAAATTTATTGATTTTGGAAGTGGATTTAAGGTAAAATATAAACCTGAAGATTATGAAACTGATATAATATTATTTGGGAACGAAATTTCAAAGAAATTTAACGATTTTGAGAAAAATTATGGAAAGGATCTAGCTCTTGCTTTTGAACCTGGGAAATTCCTTGTAAGCGAAGCTGGCTATTTCTTTGTAAAAACAAATCTTGTAAAGCAAACCACTTCTACTGTATTTGCAGGAGTGGATTCTGGATTTAATCATTTGATAAGACCAATGTTTTATAATGCATATCATGAAATTATTAATATTTCTAATCCCGAAGGTATGCCAAGAATATATACTGTGGTAGGATATATATGCGAAACTGATACATTTGCTTGGAACAGAAAAATTAGTGAAATTCATTCAGGAGATATTCTTGCATTCAGGAATGCAGGTGCTTATGGATTTACGATGTCATCAAATTATAACTCCCGCCTACGTCCTGCCGAAGTTCTAATATATGAGGGAAAAGATTATCTTATAAGAGGCCATGAGACATTTGAGGATTTATTGCGCAATCAAATTGAAATAGAATTATAAAAAAGAGGCACAAATTATGTGCCTCTAATAATGTTTATGTTAATATTATAAGGAAGCTTTTACATCATTGCACTTGGTGGTGCCGGTTCGTCGGGTTTCCCTGCATTTCTCAATGGAATCATTATTAAAATTAGCGCAATAGCCAATAGCACAACTAAGCTAATTGTAAATGGTGAAGTGGGCCATACTTCAGGAGGAAATACATTAAACACGCGCAGAGCTGCAAAAATTAGTCCCATCAATGCTTCCCCAGCTATTAAGCCGGAGGCTAATAGTATTCCTGTATTATCAACACGTGCCACCTGTGCTGGATTATATTTATAACTTTTATTATATAAATTAACAATTCCTTTGATTAAGCCACCAACAAAAATTGCAAAAGTTGTTTCCAACGGGAGATACATACCCACAGATACCAGCATTGGGCTTTTTACTTGCATAAGTACAAAGCCAAGTCCCATAAGCATACCAACAATAATCAGGGGCCACGCCATTTGTCCCTCGACAATACCTCGCGATAAGATTGCCATTAAACTTGCTTGAGGAGCCGAGAGGTTTTTACTACCAAATCCACCTTCATAACCCTCACGAATACCTTGAGCAATATCGCCTTCATTTAAAAACGAAAGGACAAAGAACATTACCAATCCCGCAAGCACAACTCCAATTATATCGCCTACCTGCATTTTCCAAGGAGTACCTCCCAGGATATGTCCTGCTTTCAAATCTTGCAACATTTCGCCTGCTACCGCTGCCGATACGCAAACAATTGCAGCAACTCCAAGCACTGCTGCAACGCCACCTGTATTTGATTTAACCCCTAATAGTACTAATATTAATGCTGTGACTACCAATGCTGTCAAAGTTAATCCTGAAATTGGGTTATTTGATGAACCAATAATTCCAACTAAATATCCTGACACAGCAGCAAAGAAGAATGCAAAAATAATCATTACTGTTGCAGAAACTATTGCAATTAAAAAGCTAGTTTTGAAAATAAGGAAAGTAATTAAAAATGTTGCAATTCCGACAATGATAATACCTGTTAAAATCCAAAAGAATGGTAAATCTTTTTCTGTACGGTCTTGGGCAACAATTTCACCACTTGCTGCTTTGCGGACATCACGAATCGAACGGCCAATACCTGCAATTAAGCTTTTTCTCATAGTGTATAAAGTATAGAACGCTCCCACAAGCATTCCCCCAATTGCAATTGGTCTGATGATGTATCGCCATATTTCATAGATTTGGAAAGTAGGATCGCTTACTTTTGCAATTGCTGCATTATAAGTAAGCCCCTTTGTAGTGACAAGGAATTGAGCCCACGCAGTAAGGTCAAGTGACGGTGAGATGAAATAATATATAATTGGTGTTAGCAATCCCCATGCAATCAATCCACCACTGAAGTTAAGCGATGCAAGTTTAGGACCTATAATATAACCAACGCCAATATATGCGGGACTTACACCAGGAGAGCTAAGGAGCATTCCACCTTGTCCATTAATTGGTGTTCCAGAGATTAATTGCTTCGGGAAATTAACAAATTTTTCCCATAATGTTGGAAATACTTTGAATTCAGCAAGGAATTTGACAAGTCCGCCAAAACCCATAGCTCCAAATAAAAACTTTGAGCCATTTCCGCCTGTTCTTCCACTTTTATGAATTTCTGAAGCAGCAATGGATTCAGGGAAAGGCAATTCCGCGTCCTCTACCATCACGCGACGCAATAATGCAACGAACATAATACCTAAAATTCCACCAAAAATTAGAATTAAAGATGCTGTAATGTAATTACTTGTTGTAAAAAATGGTCGCCATATTCCAGCTATATAAAATGCAGGTATGGTAAAAATAGAACCCGCAGCAATTGATTCACCAATTGAACCAACGGTACGAGTAAAGTTCTCTTCAAGGACAGAACCTTTAACAGATCTTAAGATTGCCATTCCAATAACAGCAGCGGGATAAGTTGCTGCAATTGTCATTCCTGCTTTGAGCCCCAGATATGCATTTGCTGCACCTAATACTATTGCAAGTACCAAACCGATTAGCAATGCCCGAATTGTGAATTCGGGCATTGTGGAATCAGGGCTCACAAATGGTACAAATTTTTTCTCAGCCATTAATTTTCTCCAATCTTTTAATTATTATGAATTTCTTAAATTGAATTTTGCAAATTAAACAATTAGAACATAATAAGAATAAAAATTTTTTTAATAAATTTTAAAAAAAGTGTAACTTTTTCGATTTTCGATTGTCTTATAGTAGTAAAATTTGTAATTAAAATATGGAGGAGTTAATTATGAAAATTCGATTGCACTTTCTAATAATTTGTACATTATTAGTATTAGGAAAATCTCTTGCATTTGCAGGCGATTATTTACAAATTCAAGACCCACAAAACACATGGAATTATAGCCAAGGTACTATTGACACAGCCCAGCTGACTGTGAAACCTCAAGGTACATACTTTGAATATGGATTGTATCTAGTGTTTTCAGGGCAGGATGTAAAGGACACAGTTTCGCAATATGAAATTCAGATGTTTTTCTCACTCGATGCAAAATCTTCATTAATTGATGCGAAACTCTGGGTGGGCGATACAATTGTCAATGCAAAATTGATTGATAGGTGGTCAGCTTGGAAAATTTATGAAGGCATTGTGAGTAGGAGACGTGACCCAATGGTAATTTATAAAAATTCTTCTACTGCTTATGAAATGCGTGTATATCCACTTAAAAAGACCATGCCACGCAAAATAAAAATTACCTGGTTGCAACCCGCTGATTTCACCAATGCTTATGGGAGAGTTGCATTGCCAATAAATTTGATGAAGCTTTCCAAAAAGATTCCCAATCTTGAAATTTATCTTTCTAAAGATCCAGATTGGAACAACCCGACTATCGAAGGATTAAAAGATGCGCAATTTACAGATATAGATCATCCTACCTTTGGGAATGTATTGTTTTACACAATACAATCCTCGGATGTAAAGAACGCATCAAATTTGGTATTTGATTCACCTATGCAAAATGGTATTTATTACAAAATTTTCCCCACATCTTACAACGAGGGCTATTATCAATTTGCTTATGACCCACGGACATTTATTACTAAAGAAAAGAAATTGCTGGTGCTGATTGATTACAACAAATTAAACACAACTATATCGCTTAATGATCTTTTAGCAGCAATTAAATCAGCAATGAAGACTACCTTGAAAGAGACCGATTCATTTAATATTATTGTGTCATCATTTGATTACACACCATGGCAAAAGGGATGGGTTTCGGGAAGCGATGCAAACATTGACGCAGCATTTTCCTCAGAAACTGTAAAGAACATCGCTCAATATAGCTTGTTGCCAAATTTGATAAACGCAGGTGTAACTTTTATTGGAAGCGATCCTAAAGCATCGATTGTTCTATTTTCAGCAAGTTGCAATGAACGAGATTATATGCAAGCAAATCAACTCTGTTCGGATTTGGATAGCCGTATGCAGAAAAAAATAAGTTTCTATATTGGTTATTATGCAAATAAAGATGTGCCAAGTGTCTCAGGACCCAATGGTGAAAAATATACGGGCAATGAATATTTCTTTACAATTCTTGCTAAACTTTCAAATGGAACATATACTAATATTTCAAAAGCTTCAAACAATATTTACGAACTTGCTAATACTGTTTTTAATCAATCAAATGGTATGTTCTTTGCATTTAAGATGTTTGTTTCTGCCACAAATGGTCTGACATATTCAGAATATACGCCTACAAATATCGACAATGCCACTTCACAAGGGAAATCAATAATACAATTTGGTAAATATTATGGTGATATGCCATTGACAATAAATATGTCAGGCATTTTTGAGGGTGATCTTTTTAATAAAGTTGTTTCGATTGATAAAACCGATATTAATGCTGCAGGAACTCAAAAAATATGGACACTAAATTATATTATATCTCTCGAAAGCAAAGGTGAAATCAATGAGATTGTGAATGAAATTATCAAAACAAGTATGGATAATCGAATTCTCTCGAAATATACAGCATTTCTTGCCCTTGAGCCTTGGATGACAAAACAGGAGGAAAACGATTCCGTTTCTGCTAACAATAATAAAGGTAATAGTGGTGGTTCCTTAGTTGGAAATGATATTGCAAATTCCAACATTAAAATCCTCGCAAGTCCAAATCCATTTCAAACTAGTACAACTATTGCTATTGAAATGCCTAATACTATAGGTATTAGCCAAACTCTGATTCAAATTATTGATATTATGGGAAATTGTGTGAAAACATTCGATTTGTCTCAGGTAACTCTTACAGGTGGTCGAATTGAACTCAAGTGGAACGGATTCGATAATAGTGGCAATCAATTATCTAGCGGGACATATTTATTAGTAGTTCGATCGCCCTTTGGTGTGCAAACAGTTAAATTAATTTTGTCAAGATGAAAAATGCAAATAGGGGATGTCAATGGCATCCCCTATATTTTTAAACGGAGTTGAATATGAAAAAAATTATTTTTATTATTATATTATTGGCAAATTTGATGCTTGCCTATGCTCAAGAAAGTAATGGATGGCTGGTTTATAAAAAATCTATTAATAGCTCGGGTACACAACTGAGATGGATCCGTTCAATTGCAGCAGACAATAAAGGTACGATTTGGATGGCGACAATGACAGGATTATCTTCCTTCAATGGTATTACTTGGCATACATTTAGTCCAACAAATTCACCTGCATTTTTAGGAGTTGCTATTGATAAAAATGGAGTAAAATGGGTTGGTTCTCAAAAATACGGATTGTTTTCATTTGATGGGTCAAATTGGAGACAATATACTACTGACAATTCCAATATACCGACTAATGATGTTAATTCCATTGCATTTGATAAAGGTGGAGCAGTATGGATCAGTAATTATAATGGTGGATTAGTTAAATTTGATGGCAAAAACTGGACAGCATATAATACGAGTAATTCAAAAATACCAAGCAATTTAGCTATTTGTCTTACAATAGATAAGCACGACAATAAATGGGTTGGAACTCGTGGTGGCGGTTTTGCAAAATTCGATGGAAAAAATTGGACAGTCTATAATTCCGCTAATTCCAAATTACCAAACAACAACGTCAGTGCTATTTATATTGATGAAAATGATATAAAGTGGATTGGAACTGAAGGTGGTGATTTAATAAAAATTGACGAAAACAATTGGACACTTTATAAAGGTTCTGATGCAACTTATCCGAATAATGCTATTAATTCGATAACAATTGATAATAACAAAATTCTATGGCTTGGCACAACAGGAGGTGTAGCTTCTTTCGATGGAACGAAATGGACAAGATACACAACTTCAAATAGCAAATTGCCAAATAATTTTGTCTTCTCAATTGCAGTCGATTCAAAAAATAGAAAATGGGTCGGAAGCTGGGCAACCTATTTATTTGTAATTGAAGATCCGATATTAAATTTAATTGATCCTTCTGCAGTGGGCTTAGCTGATGATTACATCAGATCCTTTGCCATAGATTTGAAAGGTATAAAATGGATAGGGACAAATGCTGGTATATCGCAATTTGATGACCAAATTTTTACTCATATCAATTCATCGAATTCAAAGCTGCCAGGGGATCAAATCACTGCAATATCAATAGCTCCTAATGGCACAAAATGGATTGGTACAGAATATAGCGGAGTTGCAAAGTTTACAGATACAAATTCAATTATATATAAGAAAACAAAGCAGCAGCTTCCTGATAATTCAATAAAATCTCTTGCGACAGAGGGGGATAATACCGTATGGATTGGGACACAATTTGGTGGATTGGCAAAATTGGAAGGTGAAGCTTGGACAATATATAATACATCATCATCGCAATTGCCTGATAATTGCATTAATGCAATTGC
>Ga0067045_1027848_pt1 | contig 54923 bp, 34 predicted proteins | sample TerdegcTABiofilm_FD_59184 | JGI IMG/M metagenome (GOLD analysis project Ga0067045, IMG submission 59184) | Combined Assembly of (Gp0054472, Gp0054536) Wastewater bioreactor microbial communities from Singapore -Terephthalate degrading...
CGTCTGCTGTTCGGTGGTCAAAACCACCTTGTAGGGACGTGACATGGTGCTTCCTCCTCCTCAAGGGTTTGACTGCTAGTATAGCATATCCGGATTAATTTGTTAAACTTCATCAGCGCGGCTCAGACGGCGCTCAAGTTAGCGTCTCAGCGTTTCAGCGTCTCAGCGTGTTTGTAGTGACGCGCTTTGTGTTTGTAGTTCCGCGCTTTAGCGCGGCAAAACGGCGCTAAAGCGCCTGACTACCAACAGAGCGCCACGTTCAAGGGAGGAGATTTCATCCTTGCGCCTTCATCCTTCATCCTTTCAAAGGCGCTGAAGCGCCTCACTACAAACGAAGAGCGTTATTTGCAGAGGAGATTTCATCCTTCCGCCTTCATCCTTCATACTTCATACTTTTCAAATGTGAGTGGTGAGCAGGAAACAGGAACTTCCCTACTGCTCTCTGCTCACTGTTTAACTGGTTTCTATATTTCAAGGGAGATTTCAAGGGAGGGAGGGAATATGCGGACCACCTGGTTGGTAGAGATCATGAAACGTGCTCAGAGCGGGCCTTTTATGAAAGAAAAGGACTTTGAGCTGGCCCTCACCAAGCGCATCCGCGAGTTGGTCAAGGAATACGGGATCCAATACAATCCGGCCGTGCTGGTACCCGCCGATGATGACCTGGCCGACCGCGTTTTCCAGGCGGGACTCCAGCTCTTCGTGGAGTTTGGGGCCTACTGCCAATCTACCGAACGCTGCATCCGCTTCAGCCGTGATGAGGTGCTGGAGCTGCTGGCGCAGGCTCCGGCCGCGGTCACGCTGGGCACGGGCAAGGATGCCGTGGTGATGCGCCATCGCGGCGTGGAAGACCCCACGCCCACCGTGATGCACTCCGGCCCGACGGGGACGCCGGCCTCGGAGCGCTACCATCCCCTCATCCTGCTCTCGTGTGCGCAGGAGCCGCTGGTGGATTGTCTCGGTGCGGGCTCCGTTTCCACCTACCTGGGCGAGACGATCATCCCTGGCACGCCGCTGGAGATTTTGGGCGCGCGGCGCGATGCGGCGGTGGCGCGCGAGGCGGTCCGCATGGCCGGGCGGCCGGGGATGCACATCAACGACGTGGCGGTGCCGCTCACCTGCGCCGGCAAGATGGCGGCGTGCGATCCCGGCTCCGGGCTGCGCCCGACCGATGGCATCCTGGTCTCGCAGATGGTGGAACTGAAGACCGACTTTGACCAGCTGTCGCGGGTAGCGCATCTCTACAACATCGGCGGCATCCGCGTGGACCTGATGACGCCGCTCCTGGGAGGGCTGGGCGGCCGCGCCGAGGGGACGGCGGTCGTCTCCGTGGCGGATCACCTGCTCGGCGTGGCGCTCTACGACGCCGACTACCACATGTTCTCGCTGACGCACCTCAACTACGTCAACAACACCGACCCGATGGGCATCTGGACGCAGGCGCTGGTGGGGCAGGCGCTGGCGCGTAACACCCATATCATCTGCCTCAACGACATCTACGTGATGTCTGGTCCCGGCACGAAAGAGCTGCTCTACGAATGCGCGGCGGGCGCCATCGTGGGCACCGTGTGCGGCTTCAACATGCAGGGCGCCGGCACGACCGGCGGCTTCAAGACCGACCACACCACCGGCCTGGAGGCGCGCTTCATCGCCGAAGTCTCCCGCGCCAGCTTAGGGCTGACCCGGCAAGACGCCAGCGCGCTGATCCCCCAGATCATGCCGGGGTACATCGGCACGCTCAAGAACCCCAACCGGGGGCTGCCGTTCCCCGAAGTCTACGACGTGACCACCGTCCAGCCAAAAGAGGAGTGGCTGGCGCTTTACTACGAGGTCAAAGAGCACCTGCGCCAATTGGGCCTGCGGCTGTGAGATTGCCACCTCCCGGTCTCGCTGGCTCGTTGATTCGTTGACTCATTGGATTGAAAGGAACCGACCATGAACATTCCCGATACCATCCGTGAACGCTTAGCCCAAGCCTTGAAAGAGGGGGATGCCGAGGCCGCCGAAGCGGTCGCCCTGGAGGCACTGGCAGCCCAGGTTGACCCGCTGGCCCTGATCCAGGAGGTGATGATCCCCACGTTAGAGGAAGTGGGCGTCCTGTTCCAGGAGGGCGAGATTTTCGTGCCGGAGCTGTTGTTGACCGGCGAGGCCGCCGAGCGGGTCAGCCAGCATCTGGAAAAGGCGATCGCCGCGCAGGGCCGCGCGACGACCTCACCCGGCGTCATTATCCTGGGCGTCGTCAAGGGTGATATTCATGACATCGGCAAGAATATCGTGGCGACGATGTTCCGCGCGCACGGCTTCAAGGTGGTGGACCTGGGCCGCGACGTGACACCGAGCGCCTTCGTGGAGGCCGCCCAGACCAACCAGGCCGATCTGGTGGGCATGTCTTCCCTGATGACCACCACGCGCCCGATGATCAAGAACACCATCGCGCTCTTCCAGGAGTTGGGCCTGCGCTCCAAATACAAGATCATCGTCGGCGGTGGCTGTGTCACCCGCGAATGGTCCGAACTGGTAGGGGCCGATGGCTATGCCGAGGATGCAGCCGGTGCCGTGGAATTAGGCAAGCGCCTGCTCAATGCTTGAGCCCTGCCCCCAGAACAGGAGGTGAACCAAGTCCCAGACCTGTTTCGCCATTCGCCATTCGCCATTTGCTATTCATTAAATCAGGTTCGTAGTGCCGCGCTTCAGCACGGCTCAGACGGCGCTAAAGCGCCTCACTACAAACTCAGAGCGTTATTTTCAGAGGAGGAAAGCATCATGAAAGCCCACCGGTTTGTTCTACTGGTAGCCCTGATTCTCAGCGTCACGCTGCTCGCAGCCTGCGGCGGGGGTGGCGGGGGCAGCAAGACTGAAGGCCAGAAGCTGGCCGTGGTGATGATCGGCCCGTGGAACGACAACTCCTGGAACGAGGCCGCCTACAACGCGCTGGAGGCGCTCAAGAAAAGCGGCGTGCAGACCGCCTATTCGGAGAACGTGGCAGTGGCTGATGCGGCCCGCGTGCTGCGCGAATACGCCGGACAGGGCTACACGCTGGTGGTCGGCCACACCTTCAGCTTCCAGGATGCCGTCTTTGAGGTGGCCCAGGAGAACGCCGGGGTCAACTTTGCCTGGCCCGGCGGGATCAACCGCACCGCGACCAACGTGGCCGACTACGACCAACCCTTCTACGAAGCGGCCTATCCCATCGGCGTCATCGCCGGCTACATGAGCAAGTCGGGCAAGCTCGGCGCGCTCTACGGCTTTGACATCCCCGTCTGCCACGCCATGGGCGAGGCGTTCGTGGCCGGCGCCAAAACGGTCAATCCCAACGCGGCTCTCATCACCACTGCCGTCGGCGATTGGGGCGATGTGGCCAAGGCCAAAGAGGCGGCGCTGGCGCAGGCCGATGCCGGGGTGGATTTCTGGATTGAGTGCGGCGAAGGGCCGGCGCTGGGCGCTATTGAGGCCGCGAAGGAGCGCGGCGGCTACGTCACCGGCTACGTCGGCGACATGAGCGAGAACGGCCCCACCGTCGTCCTGGTCAACCTGGTCTGGAACCTGGAGCCGGTCTTCAAGCAGATGCTCACCGACATCCAGGGCAAGACCTTCGGCAACCAGTTCTACAAAATGGGAGTGGCCCAGGGCGCGATGGTCGTCGGCTACAACGAAGCACTGAAGGGCCAGATCCCCGCCGAGGCGCTCAAGGCCGCCGAACAGGCCATCGCCGACATCAAGTCCGGCAAGCTGGTCGTGCCGTTTGTGCCAGAAGCGCAGAAATAAGCCTCTCGCGGTCATAGCCGGTACAGCTTGCGTGTTGCGTATTGCGTGGGCCGTGACGGAACACGCAATACGCAATCCGGCTGTGAATGGATGGATTAGACTTAGATCATGAACGACCAGCCCGTCGTCGCCATGCGCGGCATTGTCAAACGCTTCCCCGGCGTGACGGCCAACGACGGGGTGGATTTCACGCTGCGGCGCGGCGAGATCCACGCGCTGCTCGGCGAGAACGGCGCGGGCAAGACCACGCTGATGAACATCCTCTACGGCCTCTACCGGCCCGATGCCGGCGAGATCTTACTCAACGGGCAACCGGTCGCCTTTGAGTCGCCGCGCGAGGCGATTGCGCGCGGGCTGGGCATGGTGCACCAGCACTTCATGCTCGTGCGGCCTTTCACCGTCGCCGAAAATATCGTCCTGGGGCAGCCCTCCCCGCGCGCCCCCTGGTTGGAAAAGATGAGCGCCGTCCAGCGCCGCCTGCGCGCGCTGGCCGAGAAATATTGCCTGGCGATTGACCCGGCGGCCGAGGTCTGGACGCTCTCGGTGGGTGAGCAGCAGCGTGTGGAGATTCTCAAGGCGCTCTATCGCGGCGCGGAGGTGCTGATTTTAGACGAGCCGACGGCGGTGTTGACGCCCCAGGAGGTCGGGGAGCTCCTCACGACGTTGCGCCGGCTGGCGGCGGAGGGCAAATCTATCGTTTTCATCTCGCACAAACTGGATGAGGTGCTGGCCGCCAGCGACCGGATCACCGTTTTGCGCGACGGGCGGGTGGTCGCTACCCTGGCCTCCGCTGCTGCGGACAAGACCGAACTGGCGCGGTTGATGGTTGGGCGTGACGTGACGCTCAAAGTGCCCAAAACGCCGGCGCAGCCTGGTGACGTGCTGCTCCGGCTGGAGGAAGTGCAGGCACTCAACGATCGCCAGTTGCCGGCGTTGCGCGGCGTCAACTTAGCCGTGCGGGCGGGTGAGATTGTGGGCATCGCGGGCGTGGCGGGCAACGGCCAGACTGAACTGGAAGAGGTGATCGCCGGCCTGCGCCCGGTCAGCGCCGGGCGGGTGCTGATCGGCGGGGAAGAGGTGACCAACACCTCGCCGGCTCACATCGGTGCGGCCGGGCTGGCCCACATCCCCTCGGATCGCTATGCCCTGGGCCTGCTGCGCGATTTCACCGTGGCCGAGAACAGCGTTTTGCAGCGGGTGGGGGAGCCGCCCTTCACGCGGCGGGGCTGGCTGGACTGGAAGACCATCCGGCGGGAGGCGGCCGGATTGGTGGCGCAGTTTGACGTGCGGACCCCAACGGTGGAAGCGCCCGCCGGGACACTTTCCGGCGGCAACGCGCAGAAGTTGATCCTGGCCCGCGAGCTGGCCCGCCGTCCGCGCGTGCTGCTCGCGGCGCAACCGACGCGCGGGCTGGATGTGAGCGCGATTGAGTACGTCCATCGCGCCCTGGTAGCCCAACGCGACGCCGGGGTGGCCATCCTGTTGATTTCCACCGAACTGGACGAGATTCTGGCCCTGAGCGACCGCATTGCCGTGATGTACGAAGGGCGCATCGTGGGCGAGGTGGAAGGGAGCCGGGCCAGCGTGGAGCAATTGGGGCTGTGGATGGGCGGCAGCCGGCCAGTGGAGCAGTGCGCATGAGCCACTCCTCCGCCTCCCCAGCCCGGCTCCGCTTACGGCCGCTGGCCGCCTCCCGTTGGGGGGCGGGGGTCGTGGCCCTGGCCCCGGTGTGGGGCGCGCTCGTTGGCTTGCTGATCGGCGCGGTGCTGATGATGATTGCCGGGGCCGACCCGCTGGCCACTTACGGCACCATGCTGCGAGGAGCCTTCGGCGGGCCGCGCCAGCTGACCGAGACGCTGCTCAAAACCGCCCCGCTGCTGCTGATGGGGCTGGGGCTGACGGCAGCGTTCCGCGCGCGGGTCTGGAACATCGGCGGCGAGGGGCAATACACCATGGGCGCCCTGGCCGGAGGGCTCCTGGCGCTCTGGTTCCCACGGCTACCGGCGGTTCTGTTGTTGCCGCTGATGCTGTTGGCAGGCGCGGCCGGGGGTGCGCTCTGGGCGCTGGTCGCCGGATGGCTCAAAGTCAAGCGCGGGATGAACGAAATCATCTCCACGCTGATGCTCAATTACATCGCCATTCTGCTGCTGCAATACCTGGTGCGCGGCCCGCTCCAGGAGCCGGGCGGTTACCTGCCGGTGAGTGCTCAATTCGTGCCGGCGGCGCGACTGCCGGTGTTGATCCCCGGCACGCGCATCCATGGTGGAGTCCTGGTGTCGGTCGCGTTCGTTCCGGTGGTCTACGCGCTGCTCTGGCGCACGCCGCTCGGCTTCCGGCTGCGGGCGGTCGGCTCGCGCGCCAGCGTCGCCCGTTACGCCGGGATGGATGTGGCGCGCCTCACGCTGTTTGCGCTGGCGTTCAGCGGAGCGCTCGCCGGGCTGACCGGCCTCATAGAGGTCAGCACGTTGCACACCCGGCTGCGGGGTGACATCACCGGCAATTATGGCTTTAGTGGCATCCTGGTCGCGCTCCTGGGGCGGATGCACCCGGCCGGCGTGGCGCTGGCGGCGCTTTTCTTCGCCGCCCTGAGCATCGGCGCGCAATCCATGCATGTCATTTCGGGCCTGCCGGCGGCGCTGGCCGATGCTATCCAGGCCGTGATCGTTCTGGCGGTGCTGGCCGCGGATGCTATAGCGCACAGGAAGAAAACGTGACCGGGTTGCGTGTTCCGTTGATGATGGGTAATTCGCGCCGGATGGGGTAGCCGATGGATTGGACGCAATTATTGCACTGGAGTTTCATCATCGCTCTCGTCACTGCCGGCATCCGGCTGGCGACGCCGGTCCTGCTGGCGGTGCTTGGCGAGATCATCACCGAGCGCGCCGGTGTGCTCAACCTGGGGCTGGAGGGGGTGATGTTGATGGGCGGCGTGGGCGGCTTCATGGCGGCCTACGCCCTGGAGCAGAGCGCCCTGGGCCCAACGCTGGGGCCAGCCTGTGCCTGGCTGGGGTTGGCGGCCGGCATGGTCGCCGGGATGGCCATGGGGTTGATCATGGCGGCGCTCAGCGTCACCCTCAAGGCCGATCAGGTGATCTGCGGCGTGACGCTGGTGGTTTTCGGGCACGGTCTCTCCACGTATCTTTACCGGCAGGCGTTTGCTTCGCTAACGGCACGGGTGGCCGGGCTGGAGCCGTGGCCGATTCCGGGACTCAGCCGGCTCCCGGTGCTGGGCGAGCTGCTCTTCAACCACGATCCGACGGTCTACCTGACGGCGGCGCTCGTGGTCGCCGTCTGGCTGTTCCTGTTCCGCACAACCTGGGGCCTGCAAATCCGGGCCGCCGGCGAGAACCCGGCCGCGGCGGAAACCTCCGGTATCCACGTGGCGCGGACGCGCTATGCGGCGACGCTGCTCGGCACGGCGCTGGCCGGGTTGGGCGGCGCTGTGCTGACGGTGGTGCAGCTCAAGCTCTTCCGCGAGGGGATCACTGCCGGGCGTGGCTGGATCGCGGTCGCGCTGGTGATTTTTGCCCGCTGGCGGCCGGAACTGGCCCTGGTGGGCGCGCTGCTGTTCGGGCTGGCGGATTCGCTCCAGTACCGGATTCAGGCGCTGAGCAGCCAGGTGGAACGGGGCGCCGGCGCTATCCCCTACGAATTTCTGTTGATGCTGCCTTACGTGCTCACTTTAGTGGCGCTCTTCCTCCGCAGCCGGCAGAGTGACGCGCCCGCCGCGCTGGGGCAGCCTTACATCAAAGGGTCGTCGCAGTAATTTTAGTGACGCGCTTCAGCGCGGTTCAGACGGCGCTCAAGCGCCTGATTGCAAACCCAGAAGGAGCAAGGACAATTGATGCCAGAGAATGCCACACCCGAACTGCAACCTGCACCGCAGGATACGCTTGTCACCACTCAGCACAGCGTGACCATCAACGGCCAAGTGGTAGCCTATACTGTCACCGCGGGCACGCTCGTCCTTAAACAGGAGGACAATACTCCCAAAGCTGTGGTTTTCTTTACCGCCTACACCCGCAACGGCGTGACCGATCCGGCCCAACGCCCGTTGACGTTTGCCTTCAACGGCGGCCCCGGCTCGTCGTCGGTCTGGCTCCACCTGGGGCTGTTAGGGCCGCGGCGGGTGTTGATGGACGACGAGGGCCACGCGCTCCCGCCCCCTTACCGGCTGGTAGATAACGACCACTCCCTGCTGGATGTGACCGACCTGGTCTTCATTGACCCGGTCAGCACCGGCTACAGCCGCGCGGTCAAGCAAGAAGAGGCTAAAGAGTTCCACGGCATTGAGAAAGACGTGGAGTGGGTCGGCGAATTTATCCGGCTCTACACCACGCGCTTCCGGCGCTGGGCCTCACCCAAGTTCCTGGCCGGCGAGAGCTACGGGACGACCCGCGCCGCTGCGCTTTCCGGTTTCCTGCAACAGCGGCATGGGTTCTACCTCAACGGCCTGGCGCTCATCTCCACGGTGCTCAATTTCCAGACGATAGACTTCCATCCCGGCAACGACCTGCCGTATCTGCTCTTCCTGCCCACCTACGCAGCGACGGCCTGGTATCACCGCCGGTTAGCCCCGGAGTTGCAGCTGGATCTGCGCCAGACTTTGCGCGAGGTGGAAGCCTTCGCGCGCGGCGAGTACGCGGCGGCGCTGTTCCAGGGGGCGGCCCTCCCGGTGGCCGAACGGCGGCGGGTGGCCCGCAAGCTGGCCCGCTACACCGGCCTGACGCCGGAGTATGTGGAGCAGAGTGATCTGCGGCTGGAAATCTTCCGCTTCACCAAGGAATTGTTGCGGGCGCAGCAACGCACGGTGGGCCGGCTGGATAGCCGCTTTGTCGGGATTGACCGCGATGCGGCCGGGGAAACGCCAGAGTTTGACCCCAGTTACGCCGCCATCCAGGGACCGTATACCGCGCTGCTCAACGATTACGTGCGGCGCGAGCTCAACTTTGAGAGCGACCTGCCCTACGAAATCCTGACCGACCGCGTCCAGCCCTGGGATTACAGCCAGTACCAGAACCGCTATGTCAACGTGGGGGAGACGCTGCGCGCGGCCATGTGCCAGAATCCGGCGTTGCGCGTTTTCGTCGCCAACGGCTACTACGACCTGGCAACGCCCTACTTCGCCACCGAGTACACCCTCAACCATCTGGGGCTGGATCCCAGCCTGCGCGGCAACCTCAGCCTGGGCTACTACGAGGCCGGCCACATGATGTATATCCGCCGGGCGGCGCTGGCTCAGTTGAAAGCCGACCTGGCGGCGTGGATCGGCGCGGGGGGATGAACAGGTAAATGCTTGTAGTGCCGCTTCAGCGCGGCGGGACGGCGCTGAAGCGCCTGATTACGAACTATGGATAGGCTTGTAGTGCCGCGCTTCAGCGCGGCGGAGACGGCGCTGAAGCGCTTGACTACGAACTACAAACATGCTATGGGCGAAGGGGGAAACCACCATGAGAGATGCCTACCTGGACCGTCTGTTGGGCGAACGGGAGCAGATTGTGCTGGTGACCCGGCAGCACTGGTTGGTGCTGGCGGAGGCCATCATCGCCGAGATCTTGCTGCTGATCGGGATCATCGCGCTGGTGACCCTTTTGCTGACCACCTGGGTGGTCAACCCGCTGGTCGCGTTGGGGTACCTGCTGGTTTTACTGCCCATCCTGGCGCTGACGCGCGATGTGCTGGCCTGGGCCAACCGCAAGTACGTGGTGACCACGCGGCGGGTGATCCAGATTTCGGGGGTGGTTAACAAAAACGTGCTGGATTCCTCGCTGGAGAAGGTCAACGACGTCCGGCTGGAGCAATCGGCCTTCGGGCGGCTGCTGGGCTATGGCGATGTGGAGATCCTGACGGCCAGCGAGCTGGGCAGCAATCGTTTCACGCGGATCGGGGACCCGATTCGTTTCAAGACGGCGATGCTCAACGCCAAGGAGCGGCTGGAGCGTGAGATGGTTGCCACCCCGGCAGCGGTAGGACGCGACGTCCCCGGTCTGATCGCCGCGCTGGACATTCTGCGGCAACAGGGGGTCCTGACCGAAGAGGAGTTCAACCGCAAGAAGGCGGAGCTGCTGGCAAAGTTATAATCCCGCTACGGGAGCAACGCTTCTTCGCGCAGCAGGGCATCCAGCCCGGCGACAAGCGCGGCGGCGGTAGCCACCACTCGCGGCGAGACCTCACCGCTGGCGCGCAGCAGGGCCGTGACCTGGGCGCGTAGCGCCACCGGCCGCCGGGGACAGCGGGCCTCGGCCATCGCCAACAGCCGTTTCTCACCGGGGTGCGGTAACCGGTTGACCGCAAAGAGGATGTCAAAGTAGCTCGCCAGCAGTGCCGCCACCCGGTGGTTGATGCTGACCGGGTCGTCGTGGGCCACGGCGCGGTCCAGCTGGTAGCGGTACGACGAAAGCGTCTGCCACAGGATGGGGTGGTTCTTGGCGACAATGGCCCGGCGGAGCGGCTCCGGGTAGGGCTGCCGGGCCTCTGCTTGCAACGCTGCGAACCAGCCGTGCGCATCGTAGAGGACCTGCGAGGTCAAGACATTGTGCCAGAAGCAGGTGGAGTAGCCTACGCTGGCCTCGCACCGCCGTAAAACGCGGTCCAGCTGCTCCTCAATCCAGGCCGGGGAGCGGAACATCACGTCCACATGGATGCCGGTGGCGGCATCTACCCACTCGTCGCCCGGTTCCCAAAATTGATTGTCTACCTCGGCGCGGGAGGCCGCCCCGGTGGCGATAGCACGCCGGGCCTCCAGCGGCAGCGGCTCGCGGCTGTAAACGTAGAGATCAATGTCGGAACCGGCGTCGGCCAGCCCGGTGGTCTGCGAGCCGGCGATGGCGACAGCTGCCACAGTCGGCAGCGCAGCGTATTCATCAGCGATGGACTGCGCCAGTTGCAGAGCCGGCAGGAGTGAAGCGCCTTCTTGATAGTCCATGGTGCCCTTGCCCTTAGAATCGGTTATCCAGTGTCAGGCTAACGGCGCAGGTAGCGCGAACTTCAATTCGCTTCTCGCTGCCATTGTCAGCGTTGAGATACAGCGCAGAGACGCCCCTTGGGGCGTCTCTCCAGCTGTGGGACTTGTGATCCAGGTCAAGGCGTCCGCTTGGGCACGACGATGATCTTGACCGGTTCGGTCTCCGTTTTGTTTCCGGCGGCATCGTAGGCGATGACCTTGAATTTGTATTCGCCGACTCCTTCCAGGGTCCAGTTGATGTTGAACGGGGCAATTGTCCGCACCTTGAACGGTTGCTCTTCGTCGTTCTTGTAATACTCCACGCGGGCGATGGAATATTTATCGGAGACCTCGGCGTTGATGTTGACCCACTCGTCTTTCCCCAGTTCGTACTCCGAGTTGTTGAGCGGGTAGGTCAGGTCCACTTTCGGCGGCTCATGGTCCACCGTCACCTGCAAGGCATGTTGGCGGACGTTGCCGCTGCCTCCTACTACCTGGAGTTGCAATGTGTAGAGCCCATCGGCCAGACCGGTGGTATCCCAGAACTCCAGCACGTTCTGGTCCACCTGGTTGTTGTGGTCCGGGCCGATCTGCTGCCACTGAGTGGGATTCATCCCCTGGCCGAAGACCAACCGGTAGAAGGCCACGTCGCCTTTGGCGTTGCCAATGATGGGAATCACCCCCTGGATGTAGGAGTAGGCCGTGGGTGAAATGACCGCTACTTCCGCCCCGGTCAGATTAGGACCGTAGACGGTATCATACTCGGTAGGGGGGATGGGGGGGCGCCGGTCCTCGTCCAGGCTGGCGATCCAGTCATTGGCCTCCGGCGGATAAACCTCGTAAACCCGCTGCTCCACCAGTTCCGGCGGGGTGTAAATGGTGGCCAGTTTGCCGGTCTCTTTGTTCACCAGGAAGGTTTGGTGCATCCGGCACTCCTCCTGGGGCTCAGTGCCGGGGATCATCAGCTCGGTGACGGTGGGGCAATCCTTGGTGGGCTTCAGGCCCGAAAGCGCGCAGACGGTCACTTCCACCAGCCCCTCAGGCCGCGTGAAGCTGACAATCGGCTCGTCGCGCAGCGCATATTCCATTACCGCGTGCCAGATAAAGGCCGCCCCGCGCGCGCCGGGCAGACTGGTCATCGGTGTGTTATCCGTGTTGCCCATCCAGACGCCGGTGACCAATTGCGGCGTGTAGCCAATCGTCCAGTTATCCACATAATCGTTGGTCGTGCCGGTCTTGGCCGCTGCCGGCCGGTTATCGGCTAATTCCAACGGATTGGGCGTCCCGAAGGCCGGAATGCGGGCCTGCCGGTCGGCGATGATGTTGGTGATCAGGTAGGCCAGGCGCGGATCCACCACCTGCCGGGCCTCCGGTTGCTTGTACTCGTACAGGACTTTGCCGTTGCGATCTTCCACGCGCAGAATCGCGACCGGATCCAATTCCCGGAACCCAGGGCGTTGTTGGGAATCGGGGACCGGCGCGCCGTACATCGTCCCATTGTTATCAAAGACGCTGTAAGCATAGGTCATATCCAGCAGGTGAACCTCACCGCCGCCCAGGGTCAGGCTGAGGCCGTAATATTGCAGCCCTTTGTCCAGCGTATTGATCCCCATCTGATGCGCCGTGCGCAGCACATTATCCACCCCGGCGATGGACATGGCTTCCACGGCCGGGATATTGAGGGAGCGCGCCAGCGCTCCCCGCATCCGCACCGGGCCGTGATAGGTGCGGTCGTAGTTTTCCGGGACGTAAGGCGGCATACCCGAGCCTTGTTCAAAGGCCTGGCGCACATCCAGGAACATGTGCGCGGCATTGCCTCCCTGCGCCAGGAAAGTGACATAGGTGAAGGGCTTGAAGGAAGAACCGGGCTGGCGCAGGCCGTCCACCGCCACATTGAATTTGCCGTCAATGGTCTCGTCCCAGTAATCGGCGCTGCCCACCAGGGCCAGGATCTCGCCCGTGGTTGGCCGGAGCACGACCACGGCCGAATTGTTGACGTGCAAATCTTGCCCGACCCGATTGGCGGGCATATCGGGCAGGTATTGCGCGGCTTCGCAGCCCTGGGCCACTGCTTGTGGAATCACGTCGGTGGGCAGTTCGCCCTTGAGAATGCGCAAATAGGCCTGGGTGACGCACTGCGATTGGTTCTGGAGCTCCAGGTCCAGCGTGGTGTAGACACGCAGCCCGCCGCCGGCCACCAGCTCCGGTCCAAACATTTCTTCCAGCTGGCGCCGGACGTAGAGCGAGAAGTGCGGGGCCAGAATGTCGTAGCGCGCGACCGGTGAGGCCAGCTGCCAGGACTCCACGCGGGCGGCATCGGCTTCAGCTGTAGTGATGCAGCCCTGACCGATCATCGCATCCAGGACCAGGCCCTGCCGTTTGCGCGCATCTTCGGGGGCGTCAAAGGGATTGAGCAGCGGATATTGGGGGATAGCGGCCAGGGTTGCCGCCTCGGCAATATCCAGCTGCGTGGCAGGTTTGTCAAAATAAACCCGGGCCGCCGCATCAATCCCATATGCCAGGTTGCCGTAGAAGTTGGTGTTGAGGTACCATTCCAGGATCTGCTGTTTACTGTACCGCCGGGTCAATTCCAGCGCCATCAGGATCTCTTTTATTTTACGGGTGTAACTGCGCTGATAGCGTTCTTCCGCCGAGATCACACTGTTTTTCACGACCTGTTGGGTGATGGAGGAGCCACCCTGGATATCGCCCCCCTGGAGATTGGCCCAAAAAGCACGCGCCAGACCGCGCGGATTGACCCCCGGATTGGTCCAAAAGGTACGGTCTTCAATAGAGACGGTGGCACAGATTACATAGTCGGGTAATGTGTCCAGTGCCACCCAGTTGCGGTCGCCGGCGTGCGGATCAATCACCTCGTAGAGCAAATTTTGACCGGTGCGGTCGTAGATTTTGGTGGTCTCAAAATTTTGGACGCTGGCTGCCTCCACCTCTTCGGGAGTGGGCAACCCCGCCGTGAACATGGAGTAAGCGGCCGCCGCGCTGCCCACACTGAGCACTACAGTCAGCCCGGAGGCAATCAGGGAGGCCAACGTCAGGACCGCCACCACCCGTAGCACCATGTTAAAACCGGTCCGGCTCCGCTTGCGTTGGCGTTCGCGCTTGGTGACAATATGGGCGCGGAACAGGATCAACGGCATTTTCATGCTTCCGTTTGCCATGTTATTTCCCTTTCCATTTTCCCTGTCGGGGCGAATGCTGAGAGACTCGGCGGGTCGTTTTGTCACACCTCTGGCCCGCGTGTCCCTTCACCGCCCTTATCATAGCGGCCGCCGTGCGCAGCGGCGCTATCTCCTGTATTATCGCCAGGACTGACTGTTTGGCAAGGGGCTCTTGTCGGGCAGGTGATTGCGGGTATAATCCGAAGGCGGTAAATGATGATCTGGCTCAAGAAAGAAGTTGTATGAAGTTTTCCATTATTATTCCTTGTTATAACGAATCTGAAAATGTGCTGCTGATGGCAGATCGGTTGCTTCCGATCGTCGCTGAATTGGAACGCCGTGGCCCCACTGAGCTGATTTTAGTGAATGACGGCAGTACCGACGATACGTTGGCCCAACTGAATGCCCTGGCTGCCCGGCGGCCTGGCATCCGGGTCCTCAACCATGCTCAAAACCAGGGGCTGGGAGCCGCCCTACGCACCGGCTTTGCCCAGGCCCAGGGTGAGATTATCATCACCACCGATAGTGATGGAACTTATCCCTTTACTGAGATCTTACCTCTATTGGAGCGTTTGACGCCGGAGGTGGATGTCGTGACGGCTTCCCCCTATCACCCCCAGGGCGGGGTGGAAGGCGTGCCCCGCTACCGGCTGATCCTCAGCCAGGGTGCTTCCCTGCTCTACCGGCTACTGCTGGATTGGCGGCTGCACACCTACACCGCCATGTTCCGCGCCTACCGGCGCGAGACGGTCCAGCGGGTCCCTTCCACGGCGAACGGTTTCTTGATGCCCGCCGAATGGGTCTCCAATGCGCTTCTGTTGGGGTATCGGGTCGCCGAATTTCCCACCGTCTTGCATGTACGACAGTATGGTCAATCCAAGGCCAAAGTCGTGCGTATCATCCTGGCCCACCTGCGTTTCCAGGCCAGGTTGATCGGGTTGCGCTTAAGTGGCCGCCGTCCCGTGCCGCAAACGCTGGAACCATGCGCAAAGTCGTGACGGTGGTGGGGACTCGCCCCGAGCTGGTCAAATTCTCGCCCGTCATTCCTTTGTTGAACGCCGCGTTTGACCACCGGCTGGTCCATTCGGGGCAACATTACAGCTACGAGATGGATGCGCTCTTTTTTGAGGAACTCCACTTGCCGGCTCCCCATTACCGGTTAGAGGTTGGCTCCGGCTCGCACGCGGAGCAGACAGCCCGGATTCTCACCCGTTTTGAGCCGCTATTAGTGAAAGAGCAGCCTGATGCTGTCCTCGTTTTGGGCGACACAAATACGACCCTGGCCGGTGCCTTGACGGCAGCCAAATTGCACATTCCGGTGGTCCACCTGGAAGCCGGCTGCCGTTCCTTCAACCGCCAGATGCCGGAGGAACTCAACCGGATTGCTGTCGATCATTGGGCCACCTGGTGCTTTGCGCCGGGCGAACGGGAACGGACCCAGCTGCTCCAGGAAGGCATTTCCGCCACGGCGATCACCGTCGTCGGCTCCACCGCCATTGACGCCTGTCTGCGCAGCCGTCCGCTGGCTGCCACCCGTTCCATCGTCGCCGACCTGGGATTGTGCCCGGATGGCTTTCTGCTACTGACGTTGCACCGGGCCGAGAACACCCTGCCGGACGTACTGCGAGAATTGCTGGCAGCTTTCAACCGCCTGGCCGAACGCTGGCCCATCGTTTTCCCCATCCATCCCCGCACGCGCGCCGTCCTGGAGGGCTTGCAGGCAGCGAACCCGGCGTTGGCGCTGCACCCGCACCTGCATCTGATTGAACCGGTGGGCTATCTGGACCTGCTGCAACTGATGCTCCAGGCACGCGCGGTGTTGACCGATTCCGGCGGCATCCAGGAAGAAGCGGCTACTTTGGGAGCTCCCCTGCTCATCGTCCGGCAAGAAACTGAATGGCAATACTTAGTGGAGGCCGGGGCCGCCGTTTTGATCGGCAATGAAGGCGCAACGTTGGTAGAACGGGCCTGGCCCTGGTTGGAACAGGGCCGGGCAGCCTTCCGACCGTTAGACGTGCGCGCGCAGCAAGGAGCAGCCGAGCGCATCGTCGCCCGCCTGGAAGAGGTTTTGCAGCCGTGAAGCCAAAGCCCCCCCGTTTTGTGTGGATCATCGTTCCTGCACTGCTATGGCTTTTTTTCCTCCAGGTAGTTACGGCCATCCCGCAAAACTCCATCACCAGTGACGAAGGTCCCCAGCTCATCAGTGGTTATTCGTTCCTGGTCACCGGCGACCGCCATCTGATTGAATTTGACGGCCACCCACCCTTTGCCAAAGTCGTTAACGCTCTGCCGCTCCTGGCCGTGCCCGATTTCCCCGATCCCACCACCGCGCCGGCCTGGACCTCCACCGATCCCATCAGCCTGACCTGGATGGCGGAGCAGCTGATTTATCCCTACCGCCCCCTGGATCGGTTAGTGGTCCCGGCGCGGGTCATGGTGGCCCTGCTGGGGTTGTTGCTGGGCGCGCTGGTTTACCGGTGGGCAGCCGATCTCTTCGGTCACCTGGCCGGCATCGGCGCGCTGCTCCTGGTCACGTTTGATCCCAACCTGCTGGCCCATGCCGGGCTGGCCACCAACGACCTGGCGGCGACAGCGTGGGGCTTTGCCGCGCTGTTTACCTTTTGGCGCTGGTTACGGCGTCCTGCTCCCTGGCGGCTGCTCCTGGCGGGACTTGTCCTGGGTCTGGCGCAGAGCACTAAACTCAACGCACTCTTGTTGTTGCCAACTCAGGCTGGCATCGCGTTGTTTTATCTCATCGCTGAGCGGCGCAGACTGTGGCCGCTTGTCCGGCAGGGATTCCTGCTCTGGCTGGTCGCCGGGCTGACCCTGTGGGCCACCTACGGGTTTGAGCTGCGGGCGCTGCCAGGGATGACTTTTCCGGTGCCGGCCGGGACGCATGGATTCCTGTTGCAACAGGTCGCCAAAGTCTCCGGGGGAGGGCATCCGGCCTTCCTGAAGGGGGAGCTCTCCACCCAGGGCTGGTGGTACTATTTCCCGCTGGCGTTCGCCATCAAAACCCCGCTGCCCACGCTGTTGATCCTGGGAGCGGCGCTGGTCACTTTCGCGCTGGGAAGACGCCGCCCGTGGCGGCACGAACTGGCCTTAGGGTTATTCGTCCTTTTGTATACCGCCGTCACCCTGCGCAGCCATCTGAACATCGGCTACCGTCACCTGCTGCCCGTGCTGCCGTTCCTGTATACCTTTGCCGGACGGCTGTTAGCGCCTGGCCGGCCGGCCCGGTTGCCGGTCCGCCTCTGGCGCTATCTGGGCGGCGGCCTGGCGCTATGGTTAGCCATCGGCACGCTGGCCATCTGGCCGTTTCCTTTAGCGTTCTTCAACGAGGTCATCGGCGGGCCGGATCAGGGGTATCACTATCTGGTGGATTCCAACACCGATTGGGGCCAGGCCATCAAAGCCCTGCAACGGTTCATGGCGCAGGAGGGGATAGCACGGGTCAAGCTCTCCACGTTTTTTGAGTACGGCGCGGCCATTGAAGGGTACGGCGTCGCCTTTGACCCGCTTCCGCCGCTCCATGCAGCGCCGGGGGTCCTGCCGGCGCGCTTCAACCCGGCGCCGGGGATCTATGTGCTGAGCAGCACCACCCTGCAAGGGATCTTCCTGGCCGACGGGGAGATGTACGACTGGTTCCGCCAGCGTGAACCCGATGCGTTGATCGGACATGTGATGCCGCTCTACCGGGTGGAGCCGCCCCCCGTGACACCGGGATGGGTGGCTCAGTGCACCACGCCGGTCGTCCCCCTGCCACCAGAGGTGGTGGCCGAGGGCTTTGGACGCGACGACCTGCGGCTGGCCTATTTTGATTGCACGACCGGTTGGCTCTATCCGGGCGGTGGCCGGCAACCAGGCTGGTATGCCTTCTTCCGTGAAACGGCCCACCGCGCTGATCCCTTTCTCCAGGCCCGGCTGACGGCGGCCCGTCTGAGTTACGAACAAAAACAGACCGGTCTCACGCCCTCCTTTGCCATCTACGAACAACCGCTCCCCTTGCCGCAGCCGGCTACGGTGGTTGAGCCGCCGGTAGAGGTGGGAGCTTTACGCTTCTTGGGCTACCGCGCCCCCAACACCCCGCTGCGCCCCGGCGAGACGGTGGAGATAGAGACCTGGTGGCAGGTGACAGAGGTGCCTACGCGCCCGCTCTCTATCATGCTCCACCTGCAAGGGCCGGCGGATGCTCCCGTGCTGGTGGGAGATGGGTTAGGGGTACCGGTAGATACCTGGCAGGTGGGGGATTGGATCGTACAGCGGCACACGCTCACCCTGCCCGCCGAGGCGCCCGCCGGCGTTTACACTCCCGTCACCGGCGTCTACTGGCTGGATTCGCTGGAACGCTGGCAACCGGCAGGGATGTCGGTGGATAGCCTGGCCCTCTCCCCCTTGACAGTCGAACGACGCTAAGTTCCGCTTCCCCAGCAAGAATCTGCAGTAGTTTGCGCGCGGACAAGCCGCGCGCAAACTACTGCAGATCCACCCTTGAGTGCAGGTAGAGCTCAGGGCGCTGTCCTGAAAGTCATTTTGTCCGAAGACCACAACACACAGCTATCTCCTGCCACCCCGCGCGACGCAAGAATGTACTCATACGTGCAGTTGGGGCTAAGACCGGTGAGTTTGACGGTGTGATTGGCCGTCGCCGTCTTGTTAAGGGTGGTATAAAGCCAGGGCGTCATCCGGCTGACCACAGGCAGATAGACGGTATAGGTCATAGATTCGGTAGGGGTAACCGGCGTGGTCACCTCGCCACAGTAAAGCAGGTGATAGAAGACCTGGTCAATGGCGCTGTTGGGCGTTGTCCAGGTCAGGGTGACGCCGGTGCTGGCTGTGACCACCGTATGGTTGGAGATACCGCTGGCCGCCGGCGGGGCGGTCGGCTCCAACAACGTGGCCGGGGTCACATCGGCAAATGAGCCAGAATCCCAGACAATGGCATGGGCGCGCCCGCCGGTGGTGTAGGCGTAGGAGTAAACCGCGATCTTGTTGGCGCGGGCCTCGGCTGTGACCGTCAACACGCCAAAGTTGCCCTTGTAATCATGGGAGGGGCCCCAGATAGTGGTGATGGGGAAAGCGCCCGGCACGGCCGGGTCGGAGGGTGTCCCCTCGGTGTTGGGATGCCAGCCCACCACGTCAATTCCAACCTTCAGCTCAGCCACCGGTGAGCCGATGCTGCTATCAGGCTTGGAGAGGCCGTACATCTGGAAGTTATACGTGAGGCAGGGTGTGGCCGTGTAGATCATCTGGTATAACCCGGCCTGATGGATATTGCCATCAAACGTGCGCATGGCGACCGATTCCCCGGAAACTTTGATCGTGTTTTCAACAAACGATTGGATCAAGGGGGTGTTGCGCATATACCAGATGCGCCAGTCCTGGAGGATGCTAAGGGGGATGTTGTTGCTCACGTTGTTGTCGTCGTCGGGCACAATGGGCTTACCGGTACCACCAGGTCCATTAGGGTACCCCAGATAGCGGTCGGCTCCAAAGAAATACCAGTCATGGTTGTCAAAGCCGGGGTTGTGCAGTGCGGCCCGGTCGGTAGGATTAACCACGGTGTTAACGGCGCGGAAGCTGGCCGTATCCCACAAAATAGCGTGCGAGCGGCCGCCGCGCGCATCGGCAAACGCAAAGACCGTAATGTGATTGGCCGTCGCCTGCGCCTGCACCGACAGTTCCACCCAGGTGTTGGTAGTGTTCTTGGCGGTCCCCCAGACCATGTTGGAGGGGAAGCTGCCTACAGCCGGATCCACTTTGGAGTTGGGCGCCCACCCATCCGGCGCGATACCCACTCTCAGGCCTACCAGCGTGTCGCCGCTCTGCGGGCGGGCCTGGGCGTAGATCTTGAACTCGTAGACCACGCCGGGGATGGTATTGTAGATGATCTGGTAGAGTCCCCCCTGATGGATATCGCCGTCATAAGTGCGGACAGCGACCGACTGCCCGGATTGAACCAAAACAGTTTCCTCAAACGTTTGAATGAGGGGGGTGCCGCGCATATACCACAGCCGCCAGTCCTGAAGCGTTGCTGGAGGTGGAACGACATCAGGGCGGTTGTTATCCGCATCCGGCAGGAGGGGTTGCCCAGAACCACTGGGGCCATCGGGATAAGTAGGATCGTACCGATCCTTAAAGTAATACCAGTCATGATTGTCAAAACCGGGGTTGTTCAGCGTAGCCGTGGCCAGAGTCACAAATTCCGGTTCAGGAGTTCCCTCCTGGGCCTGAATGGGGAGGTAAGGCCCGGCAAGCAGCAGTGCAGCCACCAGGGCCAGAGCCATCAGGAGAGACCCGGCCCGCCGATACCAGGACGTCAGGGATTTCATGCAACAACCTCCTTAAAACAAACTTAAAGTGAGCAACATCAGAAGCGGTGAACAAAGAGCTCGCGCCCCAAGTTGCCGCCCGGCAAACCGTCACGAGTATAACGGGAAAAGAGGAGCTGTCAACTTTTTGGCCTCCGGTGGTCTGTGGTTTCCTGGCAGGGTAGGTGCAACCCGAGTTGGATGAGGGAATCACAACTTGGGTTATAATAAGGGGGTGAAACAGCCAGCAACCACAGAGGCGGCACCATGAAGCCGCTAACCGCAAAACACCAGGCACACGCCGGCTGGAGCCGGCTCGTTCTGCTATGGCTGTTATGGGGCAGTACCCTGTATGCCATCCACGCCACCTCCATCACGTTAGATGAGCCCCTGCATATCACCAGCGGTTATGCCTGCCTGTTGACCGGCGACTACCGCCTGGTGGAGGAACATCCCCCGCTGCTTAAGATGCTCCAGGCTGCCCCCTTGCTGCTGGCCCAGCCGCCCTTGCCCGATCCGCGCACCGTCCCCGGCTGGAACGAGGGCAATCTGATTGAGGTAGCCCGGCATGTGGTTGTGGCTTACCGCCCGCTGGATGCACTGGTCACGGCCGCGCGGATCCCCACCTTGCTGGTAGCGATCGTGCTGGCCGCGCTGGTTTACCGTTGGGCCAGCGACCTCTTCGGGCCGCGCGCCGGCTTGCTGGCGCTCTTCCTCTGTGCCTTTGATCCCAACCTGCTGGCCCATGCCGGTGTGGCCGCCACCGATCTCGGCGCCGCGGCGGCCATCCTGGCAGCCAGCTACACTTTCTGGCGCTGGCTGCGACAGCGCTCCGGCCCGAGCTGGCGGCGCGCGCTGCCGGCGGCGGTGGTCCTGGGCATGGCCTTGGGCGTCAAATCCACGGCCCTGCTGCTGGTGCCGGTCTTTGGCCTGCTGTTGCTGGTAGCCCGCCCCTCCGGCCATCCGCTGCGTGCCTACCTGGGACAGACCGTGGCGGCAATTGGCGTGGCATTCTTCACCTTGTGGGCTATTTACCGCTTTGAAATCGGCACCGCTCCTGGCGTGTCCTTTCCCATCCCCATGCCCAGCCATCTCCTGCCGCTGCTCAAGCTGCAACAACACCTGCGCGAGGGACATGCAGCTTTCCTGTGGGGCCGGAACTACCATCATGGCGACTGGCGTTACTTTCCGGTCGCCTTCGCCCTGAAAACCCCGCCCCTCACGCTGGGACTCTTGCTCTGGGTCGGGTTACGTTTCACGCTCCATGTTTTACGTCAGACGGCGGGCATCAAACGTCAAATCGGGCGCTGGTTGCCGTTGACTCTTTTCCCCGTGGTTTATTTTGCCACCAGTCTCTTCAGCGGGATCAACATCGGTTACCGCCATTTGTTACCGATGTTGCCATTTCTCTTAATAGGGACGTCGCAGATTGTTTTTTGGTTCCAAACTGCGCGACCATACTGGCGGTGGGTTAGTGCTGCTCTGTTGACCGGCTATGCTGCCGTGACGCTCACGCTTTTTCCCTGGTATCTGGCTTATTTCAACTTCCTGGCCGGCGGGCCGGATGGCGGGTATCGCTATCTGGTGGATTCCAACCTGGATTGGGGGCAAACCTGGAAGGCGCTCAAGCGTTATCTGGATGCGCGCGGGGTTCAGCATTTCTGGTTCAGCCACTACACGATCAACGACCCGCACGCCTACGGGCTGGACTATGATCCGCTCCCGCCCTGGCCCGATGCGCCGCCGGTGTTGCCCCGGCGCTTCAACCCGGCCCCGGGCGTCTATGCCATCAGCACCACTCAATTGCAGGGCGTGGTGGTGGCCGACCCAGAGATGTTTGATTATTTCCGGCAACGGGAGCCGACAGCGCGCATCGGCCACGCCGTCTTTGTCTACGACCTGGCGCCGACGCCGCCGGTGCAATGGGCCGCCCAGTGTACCTCGCCCGTTGCCCCCCTCTCCGCTGAGCAGCTGACCGAGGGCCTGGGTCACACCGACTTGCGCCTGGCGGCCTTTGATTGCAGCCAGAGCTGGCTCTACCCGGCAGGCAACGGCTGGTACGTGTTGCCCCGTCCGGTTTCAGCCTGGCAGAGAGCGCAGTTGCAGGGGGCGCGGCTGGCCTACGAGCAAAAGCAGACCGGCTTCACGCCGCCCTTTGCCGTCTACGAAGCCTTTGGCCTGACGCCATTGGCCGGGATGACGGTGGCAGCCGTCCACGCAGCACCGGCTGAATGGCTGCCTGCGCAGGCGCTGACAGCCGGCACGGTGCTCACACCGCCGGTGGCGCTGGGAGAGACGCTGGCCTTCCTGGGCTACACCACCGAAACGACCCTGGCGCAGGCCGGGGAAGCGCTTGTCGTGGCGACTTACTGGCGCGTGTTGACCCCGCCAGGGCAGCCGCTTTCGCTGATGGTGCATCTACTGCGCGCCGACGGGACGCCGGTGGCCGTGGGGGATGGGCTGGGCGTCCCGGTGGAGCAATGGCAGCCGGGTGACATCATTGTGCAACGGCACACCTTTCAACTCCCGCCGGAGACTGCGCCCGGCCCGCTCTGGCTCAGCGTGGGGGCTTATACACTCCCTGATGTCCAACGCTTACCGGTGAGCGTTAACGGCGCGGTGGTGGGCGACCGGTTAGTCGTGACGCAGCTGGAGGTGAAACGGTGAAGCGCTGGCAACGAAGCGCGGGGCTGCTCCTGGCCGGCCTGCTTTGGGCGCAGTTGCTGGCCGCCGCCACCCACCTCTCCCTCACCGTGGACGAAGGCTTCCACATCACCAGCGGCTACGAATATCTGCGCACCGGGCAGTTGCAGCTCTTTGATGAGCACACGCCGCTGGCCAAAGCCCTGTTCGCCTGGCCGCTCTTTTTCGTGCCCGACCTGCCCCCGCCGGAGACCGCGCCGGGCTACGCCGAGGGCGATCTGATCCAGGTGGCGCAGACGACGGTGCTGGCCTATCGCCCGTTGGAGCGAGTGGCCGTGGCCTGTCGCGTGCCGGTGGCGCTGCTGACGGTGCTCCTGGCGGCGACGGTGTACCGCTGGGCCGCGGTGGAATTCGGCCCCACGGCGGGGCTGCTCGCGCTCACGCTTTTCGCATTAGATCCCAACCTCCTGGCCCACGGCAGTCTGGCGACAACCGACCTGGGCGCGGTGGCGTTCATTTTCTGGGCGACGGGAGCCTTTGTCCGCTACCTGCGGCGCCCTACCCGCGCGCGTTGGGCGCTGGCGGCGCTGCTCCTGGGCCTGGCGCAGGGGGCCAAGCTGACCGCGTTGCTGCTGCTGCCGGTCTGCGGTCTTTTGTGGCTGGCCCAGGTTTGGCGCAACCGTGACCGTCTGGCATTGACCCGCGCTGTGCTCCGGTCGGGCCTGGACTTAGTGGCGCTCGTAGGGGCGGCGGCGCTTGTGCTGTGGGCGCTCTACGGCTTTGAGGTGCGCCCACTGCCGGAGATCGCCGGCGGCGCCCTCCCGCTCCCGGCTGCCAGCCACGTGGCACGCTGGCTGCGATTGCAGGCCAACCTGGCCTACGGCCGCGAATCCTTCCTGCTGGGCCAAAACGGGATGCACGGCTGGTGGTACTACTTCCCCGTCGCCTTTGCGCTCAAAACGCCGCTGCCAACGCTGGGGATTCTGCTCTGGGCGCTATACAAAGCCGTCAGCCGTCAGCTGTCAGCCATCAGCCATCAGCCTTCAGCCTTCAAGATTCCCCCCTCCCTCCGCCAGTACCTGCCGCTGCTCCTGTTCCCGCTGCTCTACGCCCTCTCCAGCCTGACCAGTTCCCTCAACATCGGCTACCGCCACCTGCTGCCGATTTTCCCTTTCCTGTACGTAGCCGTCAGCGGTCAGTTTTCAGCGTTCAGCCGTCAGCCGTCAGCAGTTAGCCGTCAGCCGTCAGCCGTCAGCCGTCAGCCGTTAGCAGTGAGCAGTCAACCGTCAGCCATCAGCCGTCAGCCCTTACGCAACACGCAACACGCCTCACGTTTCACGTTTCACGTTTCACGTTTCACGTTTCACGCCTCACGTTTCACGCCTCACGCCTCACGTTTCACGCTTTACGCCCTCCTCGCCTGGCTGGCCTTCGGCACGCTGCGCCTCACCCCGCACTATCTGGCCTTTTTCAATGAACTGGCCGGCGGGCCGGATGGCGGCTGGCGGTATCTGGCCGATTCCAACACCGATTGGGGCCAGGGCTATGGCGAGCTGGCCCGCTTCCAGCAGGAGCGGGGGCTGGGGCCGGTGAAACTTTCGGCCTTTGTTTTCTACGACCCGGCAGCCTACGGGGTGCGCTACGAGCCGCTGACGCCGTTCGGCGGCCACACGCCGGCGGTTTTCCCTTCCCGCTTCAACCCGCCGCCCGGCGATTACGTGATCAGCGCCACGACGTTAGACGGCGTGCCGCTGGCCGACCCGGCGATGTACGACTGGTTCCGCCACCGCGAACCGGAGGCGCGCATCGCCCACGTTCTGTTCTACTACCACGTGCCGGAGCCGGAACTCCCTCCCGGCTGGCTCGCGCAGTGCACGACCCCGGTCGCGCCGCTGACGCCGGAAGCGATCACGGAGGGCTTCGGGCGGGACGATCTGCGACAGGCGGCCTTTGATTGCACAGCCGGCTGGCTCTACCCCGGCGGGGAAGCGCCCGGCTGGTTCGCGCTCTTCCGCGCGACGGCAACCGGCGCCGATCCCTTCATCCAGGCCCGCCTGGCGACGGCCCGGCTCAGTTACGAGCAACGGTACACCGGCGCCTTGCCCTCCTTTGCGCTCTACGAGCAGACCGGTCGCCCCGCCCCGTCCACACCGGCAACCGCCGAGATCCACATCGGGACAGTAACCTTCCTGGGCAGCGCAGTCCTCAACCCCCGGGCTGCCCGTCCCGGCGCGACGGTGGAGCTGGAGACCTGGTGGCGCGTGACCGAAGTCCCCACCCGGCCGCTTTCTATCATGCTGCACCTGCTGGGGCCGGCCGGCACCGTGATCGTGGGCGACGGTTTGGGCGTGCCGGTAGACCAGTGGCAGCCGGGCGACATCATCGTCCAGCGGCACCGGCTGCTGCTCCCGCCGGAGGCGCCGGCAGGGGAGTACGTCCCGGAGACCGGTATCTACTGGGCCGAGACGGTGGAACGCTGGCCGGTGCAGGTCAACGGGCAGGCCGCCGGCGATAGCCTCCGCCTGGCCCCGCTCACCGTGGAGTCACGCCGATGAAACAGAACGCTCAACTTCCGCTGGCGGTCTTGCTGGTGCTGTTCAGCGGCCTGGTGGCGCTCACCAGCCTCGCCACGCCGCTCTTTGAAGCGCCCGATGAGGTCTGGCATTACGCTTACGTCCGCTGGCTGGCCGCAGGGCACGGGCTGCCCGCGCTGAACAACAACGACAGCGGCGCCAACCAGGAAGTGGCCCAACCGCCGTTGTATTACGCCGTGGCCGCGCTGCTCAGCGCCCCGGCTCCCGCTGACGACCTGGAGACACTTTTCTGGAACAATCCGGGGTTTGGCTACCAGGCCCCTGGCACGGTACCCGATAACAAAAACATGCTCATCCACACCGCCCGCGAGGCGTGGCCCTGGCGCGGCGCAGTCCTGGCGGTGCGATTGGCGCGGCTGAGCTCATGGCTGTTTGGCCTGCTGGCCGTGCTGGCCGCTTACGGGCTGGGGCAGGCCGCCTTTGCATCACGGCGCGCGGCCCTGCTGACGGCGGCGCTGGTTGCCTTCCACCCGCAATTTGTCTTCATCAGCGGCGTGGTCAGCAACGATGCGGCGACTACGGCGCTCGCCACCGCCGCGCTGTGGAGCGGCGCGCTGGCGCTGCGCCGGCCCACCGCCCGGCAGCTGGCCTTGACCGGCGGGCTGGTCGGGCTGGCGGCGCTGACCAAGATCAGCGCGCTGGCATTGCTGCCCCTGCTGGGCGGGGCGCTGCTCTGGAGCGGCTGGCGCGCCGGGACCTCCCCCCGCCAGCTGGCAGGGCAGCTGCTCCTCTTTGCCGGCGTGGCGCTCACGGTGGGCGGCTGGTGGTACTTGCGCAACGGCCTGCTCTACGGCGATCCCCTCGCCATGCAGGCGCATCTCCAGACGCTCTGGCGGCGCACGACCCCGCTGGCAGGAGCGACGCTCCGCCGTGAGCTCTGGCTGCTCTACCGCTCGTTCTGGGGCGCGTGGGGCTGGGGACATATCTGGCTGCCCAACTGGGTTTACCTGCTGCTGGGAGGGCTGCCCCTCACGGCGCTGCTCGGCTGGCTGCGGCGGTGGCAGCGGCGAGAGTGGCCGCCCCACCTTTCGGCCTGCCTGCTGGCCGCGCTCTGGAGCGGCGCGATCCTGGCAGCGTTGGCGCAGTGGATGCGGCAAGTGGAAGCGCCCCATGGCCGGCTGCTCTTCCCTGCGCTGGGCGCCTGGGCGCTGCTCCTCGCCGGCGGCTGGCAAGGGCTGCTGCGCGGACAAGCTCCCACCGTAACCCGTTGGCTGCGCCGGTTGATCCAGGGCAGCGTGGCCGGGCTGGCCGCGTTGAGCCTGGTCGTCCCGCCGCTGGTGATCCGGCCGGCGTTGGGCCAACCGCGCCTGGTGGAGCCGGCCGAGGCCGCGACCCGCGTGCAGGGGCCGGCGCTGACCTTCGGCGGCGCAGCGCGCCTGCTGGGTGTGCATGTGGAGCAGCGCACCGTCGCGCCGGGGGAATGGCTCTCCGTCCGGGCCTGCTGGGAGGCGCTGGCCCCCATGTCGGCGGATTACACCGTCTACGTGCAGCTGGTCGGGCGTGACCTGCTGCGGGCGGGCGAGCGGCTGACCTATCCCGGCTTAGGGCGGTTCCCCACCTCGTTGTGGCCGGTCGGACGGGCCTTTTGCGACGTTTACACCTTGCGGGTGGAACCCTGGGCGCCGGGGCCTGAGCTGTATGACCTGTTTGTGGGACTCTATGGCGCGACGCCTGAGGATAAGCTCCCGGCCCAGGCAGAGAGCGGAGCAGCGGTGTTGCCCATCGTGGCGCAGGTGCGGGTAGCGCCGGCGCGCCCGCTCACGCTCCCGGCGGAGGCCACCCCGGTCGCCTACCGGCTGGGCGAGGCCATCGCCCTGGCGGGCTACACCGTCGCCGTTGCGCCGGGCGGCGGGGTTTTGACGGCCACGCTCTACTGGCGGGCGCTGGCAGTGCCGCCGGGCGACTACACGGTCTTCGTCCATGCGCAGGATGCTGCCGGGAACCAGCTGGCCCAACACGACGGCCCGCCGCGCGTCGGCAGGTATCCCACCTCCGCCTGGCAGCCCGGCGACCTGATCCCTGACGAACACGTTTTAATCTCCACGACCCTGACGGCCGATCAACCCATCTGGTTAGCGGTGGGGATGTATCAACCGCAGACGCTGGAGCGGCTGCCGGTGGTGGGGTCCGAGGGGCCGGTGGTGAATGATCAGATTCTGTTAGCCAGTTCAGATAAAATCAGGTGAGGTGAATTCCATGAAAAACAAAATCTTTCGGAGCTTATTCATCGGCGGGTTAGTTTTGGGGAGCCTGTTCTCGTTGCGGGCGCTGGCCTGGTCAGCGCCTGGCGTCCCCCCAGCGGTGGCGGGTCAAGCCAGCAGCAACGAGGTCTATGTCCCGGCAGGGCCCTTTGGCATGGGATGCAGCGGCGACTTTTCACCCATCAAATGTGACAATGACGCGGTTCCCATCCATCTGGTTTATGTGGATGCCTTTTACATTGATAAGTTAGAAGTCACGAACGCTCAATATGCAGCGTGCGTGGCGGCGGGAGCCTGCCGGCCTCCTCTGGACGTGAGTTCTGATAAGCGCCCTCACTACTACGACAATCCTGCCTATGCCAATTTTCCGGTGATCCATGTAGATTGGGACCGCGCCAACAGCTATTGCCGCTGGGTGGGCAAACGCTTGCCCACCGAGGCCGAATGGGAGAAAGCCGCGCGCGGGACCGACTTGCGCTGGTTCCCCTGGGGTAACGAAATGCCTACCTGTGAACGCCAGAACTTTAACGGCTGCCTTGGCGATACTGCGCCGGTGGGCAGCTATCCCGGCAACGCCAGCCCCTATGGTGCGTTGGATATGACCGGCAATGTGCGCGAGTGGGTCAACGACCTGTACGACAAACCCTATTACCGGACCTCGCCTTACCTGAACCCGCAGGGGCCAGCCTACACCGATAAAGGCGAGCATCTGGTGCGCGGAGGCTCATGGCTGGACTCGGTGGATTTCGGCACCAACACCTGGGTGCGCTTAGACGAAGCTGATATTTACGACACGTATTTGATCGGGTTCCGCTGTGCTCGCTCTACCACCGATGCGCCTCCGCCCCCGCCCACTCCCACGCCAACCCCCACGCCGTTTGCCACCGGTGCGGTTGACGCTGGGGGCGGGCTGGTCTGGCTCTCCGATCCCCGGCATCTCACCTTAGTGCAGGTGCCCACCGCTGTGGTCACTGAAACCACCCTCCTCACGCTCACCTACGGCGGCGAGCCGGCGAGCGGAAACTTGCAGGGGATTCAACACTTCTTCTGGTTAGAGACCGCCTCTCAGCCTTTCCCGGCCCCGATAGAAGTTTTGCTGGGGTTCAAAGGGCCACACCCTATTCTCTCCGGTACGCTGGATCTGTATCGGCTGAGCGCCGGCAGTTGGCTGACCGAGGGTATCACCGTGACCCAACGCGGCGGTGAACATCTGATCGCCTGGATTACCCAGCCGGGGTTATATGGCTTGTTAGGGCAAACGCAGCGCCTTTATCTGCCCTTAATGTTGCGTCGTTAGGCGCTTCGCTCCAGGGCGGCGGTGGTCGGTATGCCACCGCCGCCAGGCCACCCACAAGCAGATCAACAATCCGCCCCCGCCCAGCACCACCCATTCCCAGCGCAGGGCCGTTGAACGCTGCCCCGGATTGAGCGCGCCCGGCGTGAGCTGGTTCACGCTGTCGAGCCGGCGCGCATCGCCCGATTGGTAATCCGGCGGGTCCACGCGCCATGCTGCCGCGTCGTCATTGCGGCCCTGACCGGTGAAGTACGCGCCATCATCGCCCCCCAACCCCCGGAAAGGCGCAGGAAAAACGACCCCATCGGCCAGAATGCCAAACGAGCAGGGGGTCACCGCGTTGCCCTCGGCGACAAAGTCCACACCGATGTCATCGGTGAAGGCGGTTGTCGGCCCGGGAGCCAGCAGGGCTAGCGCATCGCGTCCAGTCCCAATGCCGAAGCCCGGGTCAGTCTTAACATCCAGGTTCCCATTGCCAACGTAAAAAATTAACCGCCCGTCGCTTAAATCAAGATCATCCTGTGGAAAGTAAGCCGTGTTGACCGGCGTCTCGCTGGCGAGAATGAGGATTACTGTCCCACGCGGGACGGCAGCCAGCACAGCGCTTTGCGGCAGTATAATGGAACCCTCGCTCGTGCCTGCCTTGGTGTCATTATCGGTAAGCCGCCAGCCGCGCAGATCGGTGGGGCGACGTCGGACCAGTAATTCAATCCAGTCGCCTTCAATCGGGCGATCATCAACTGTGGGGTAGTGGGTGCCATTGTCGTTGATCCAGTATTCGTTAATCATCACGTCATCCGGGTGCAGCGCCGGATCGTTGGCCGGGATGAGGGCGAAATACGCCGTCAGTGGCGAAGTTTCCCCGGCAGTGATGGCGTGTGAGGCAGCCGGGATGCCATCACTCCAGCCGGCAAAGGCGTAGTCCGGCGCCGGTACCGCGATGGCCTGGAACGGGATGGAGGTGCTGACATGACCGGCCCAGGGGACTGTGGGGAGCGGCCATCCGTTCAGGTAGATCTGTCCGCCAGACGCAGGTTCCGCGGTGAGCGTGAGCGTCGTTGTGTTACCCAAAGGAAAGATGGTAGCCAGCTGCTGGTGCATGAGCGCGGGGCGGCGGGCAGCAAAGTCACGCAACGCTGCGACGTTGGCTTCCCAGTCGGTGAGGGAGGGCCAGCGGGCAACTTCGTAGCCGATGTCGGGACGTATCATAGCGGCCAGTTGCTCTATCCGGGCGGCCATCGCCTCTGGCGCCAGCACCGTGTTGAGCAGCACCTCACTCCGCGCGATGAATTGCGTCTGGTAAGCATCGTTTTTCATCAAGGATTGGAACAACAGCCCAAAATCCTCTTCAGTGGCGGCGGTGCGGAAGAGTGACGGTTCATGGGTCGGATCAAGCTGGCCGCCCCAATCGCCACCGTTGCCATAAATCCAGAACCAACGCCCGCCCCCGTCATGGGCACGCGCCACACTTAGTGCGTTCTCCGGGAACCCAAAGTAGAGACGCAGGATGGCGTAATCGGTGAAACTATCCACGTCCATTTGCTCACGTAGCATGGCGTAGGCTGCCGGATCGTCCAGCGGATGGGACTTGACCCAGCTCATCAGCGCTGCCCATTGGTCGGAATCGCCCTCCCGGGCTTTTTGGCTGCGGATCAGATCGGGCGTCTGAATGCCGAAATTTTCGTCCAGGTAAAAATTATCCACGCGCTCGCTCAGGAGGTAAATACCCCATGTTTGACCGTTGATAAAGAGCAACACCGGTCGTGTCTGGGCGGCTGGCAGCCCCAGCACATTGGCAATGTCGGCCACCAGCGGCTCCTGGAGCAGCGTCCAGCGGCCGGTGTGATCGCCGGCTTCCAGCAACAGGTGGCGGTAGTTCTGGTTTTCCGGCGTTTGTTGGGGGTGGTTGGGAAAAAGTGTGGTTTGTAAAGTCGGGCTGCCGCCGTAATCGGCGCGGAAATAGAGCCGCAGCGATGATTTGGGGCTGGAGGCGGGACGTTCGCCGTGGAGGGCCAGCCCTGGTGGCAGGTCGGAACTGGTCGCAACTTCCTGCCAGAAGCGTCGGAAGACACCGTCGTCCTGATAGCGGAGTCCCGCCGGAGTTTCAAAACTGACGCGATGGTCCTCAAAAAAGGTGAGGTAGACGGGACGTTCCCAGGCGTCACCACGTCCCTCGGTATGGATCAGGATGCCACGGTCGGCGCTCCACAGATCGGCCGGATCGGCTGCAATGGAGAGGATGGGCAGTGTGTGCGTTACGCCGACGAGGTAGGCGCTGGTGGCTATGGGGCCGGCCGCGCCGTTGACGAACTCGCGCGCGCGCACAACGGTCACGCCGGGGGCGGCGACGTCCAGGCGCAGGGGGTGGGTGTAACGCATTCCGACCGTCGCGGTTGGAGCCGTGCCATCCAATGTGAAGACAACCGGTGCACTGGGCACTTGCGGGCGGATCTCCACTGCCACGCTGCCGGCATAGACGCCGCTGGGCGGGGTGAAGGTGATCCCGCTGCTGGCGGCGACGGCACGGGTTTCACGCGGCCCGGCCGGCAATGGCGTGCGTTCCACGCGATCTGTCACCCAGAGCATCCCGGCCAGCCCGATAGCCAGCAGGAGCAGGGGGGTAAATTTCTTCAGTGTTTCATAGTTCATGGATTGACCTACCGCACCGACAACGGGTGCAGGATTACCCGGTGATCCGGCAACTCGTTCCCGGCCGTGTCGCGCACGGCCAGCCGGGCGTTGGTGGCTGGATCGTACATCCCGATGGCAATCCGGTAGTCGCCGCGCGGGAAGGTGGGTGGTAGTACCAGGGCGTGTTCGTCGCGGATATACTCACCGGCTTGCCAGCGCGTCGTCGGGTAGGTCCAGACGACCGGCTGGCTGTCATCCTGGGCCAAAGCTACGTCGTCGGCGGTCAGGAAATGGACGAAAACTTTGTAGTCGCCTGTCACCGGCTGAGTAGCGTGCCAGTAGAGCGCCACGCGCGCCGTGACGGTCTCGCCGGTGGTGACGCGCGCGGGCGCGTCGTAGCCCACAAGTGCGATCCCGTTGTCCAACATGAACGCGAGCGGATAATCCGGTGTGGGGGGCTGTGGGCTGACGGCCGGCGGGACCGGTAGTGTGGCAATGACCTGCGGCGGGGCGAGCGGTGCGCCGTTGCGCCGGTAGAAGGTGATCTCGACCGGATAGCTGCCCGCTTTGAGCTCCAGCGGTGGGGCCAGGAGATAGCGATCTGCCAGTTGTGTGCCGGGATTCCAGTATTCGGTGGAGAGCCCACCCGGCAGCGCGTTCTCGGTGCGTTGCAGGACGCGCCCGGTGGCCGGATCCAGCAGCCGCAGCACCAGCAACAGCGGCTCGTGGAGCGCCGTATCGGACCGCCAGAAGAGCGTCAGGTGGAACGGCGCGCCGGGTGTGAGGCGGCGGCTCTCCAGTCGGTAACCGGTCAAGGCAAACGTTTGTCCTTCTGCAAGTGTAAACGGCAATGTGGCTGTAACCGTTTCGCCTGCTTCAAACGGCGAAGCGACATAACGGTAAAGCGTCAGCGGCGCGGCGGGATCGTCGGGCGCGCCGACGCGATAGACCTCGCGGTAGTGTTCCTGGAACCAGGGAGAGCTCTGCACACCCTGCCAGGGAAGGCTGTTCAGGGCGAGGCAATAATCGGGGGCTGCCTGCCGGAGCGTGTGAAGCAAACCGGCGGCGTCGGGATTGGCCGGCAGCGTGAGCTGCGGGCGGCCGGCAGTGTTGTTCAACCAGGCCGGTTGCGCAGCGATCACCTCTGTCGGGAGGGTTTCGGCGGCGATCCAGCGTGTCAGGTTTTCCTGCGACGCTGTGCGCTCCGCCGTTGTGGCGTGATTGCGCAGGACGAAAATTACCCCTCCGGCAAGAAGCGCCAGCAATCCCGCGCCCAGGAGGATGATCATCATAGGACGTTTTATTCTTCGCATTGCTATCAGCCAAAGGTAGCCGGTATTTTCACGCTTCACGCTTCACGTTTCACGTTTCACGTTTCACGCTTCACCTGGACTTCACCCATTTCATGTAGAGCGCATCCACATCAATGTCGGTGCCCCAAATGCGTGTGCCGTCCAGATCAATCCAACAGCCAGTCTGAACGAGGGTGAGGCGTTCAGGGGGAACCGAGGGGAACGTGACGGCGGTTGCGGTGATCGTTGCCGTGCGTCCGTAGACCGGTTTCTTGGTGTAGGCGGCCAGTGCGGCGATCCGCGGCGCGACGATGGTCGCGCCGTTCAGTGTGATGTGCGAGTTGTCCTTGGCCACCACGCCGAAATCGCCGTTTTCCACGTAGACATTCTCCGCCGTGATGGTACTTTCTTCGCCCGCCGAGATCCCTTTGTCGCCGAGGTTGACCGCGCGCAGGTTTCGCACCGCCACTAACGTGCCGCTCACGTCCATGCCATCCCCGCCGAGGTCATGGAAATAGCAGCTCTCCACCATCCCATTGCCGAAATCGGCGTCAAAAGCATCAGAGATGGTGCGCGCCCATTCGGAACCGACGAACTCAAAGCGTTCGCGGATAACGTTGATCCCGTCTTCCGAGAGTGAATCCAGAATGTGGCAGCTTTCCAGCCGGATCGCGCTGCGGTAGAAGGTGATCCCACCAGTGAGCGACCAGCCGTTCAGGTTCATGGCTGAAGTCCGTTCTATCGTCACGTGGCGCCAAATAGAAGGGCTACCCGCGTCCAGCACGACCACGCCGTACCAGAGGTCGGTGGTTGGGCGCAGGACGATGGGGGCCTCGTCGCTGCCCCGGAAATCCAGTGGGCCACGCGCCAGCAGGAAGGAGCCGTGTTCAAAAAGCAGCGTCGTGCCGGGATCAACGATCAGGCCATAGCCGGCCGGCAGGATCAGCGGATCGGTGATTGTCCAGGTGCCGGCGGGAATCCGTAGCCAGGAGCTGCCGGAAACTGCTGCCAGATAGGGATAGCGGGCCAGGGCTGTGGCGAGCGTGGGGGCAGGAGGAACCGGCCCGGATTCCAGGGGGGGCGGGTAATCCCCCAGGACGGGCTGTGTGAGGGTCTGGGTTAGACCCCACAGACGGGTGATCAGCGTCAGTTCTGGTATGGCGTTGGCAGATGGCAGCAGATCGCGCGGGACCTGGAGCTGAACGTAGGGGATCTCGGTGGCCGTGCCGGGCAGCCCGCGCAGCACGAGCGCGTCGGGTACTTCCGACGGCGCCGGTTCAACCGTCAGGCTGAGTGCATCCGACTGCACCCAATCGCGGCTGGCCGGCACGAAGGTGTCACCTGCAACCAGACCAACGACTTCCACCGGGTAGGCCAGGATATTGCCCACGTCAATAGTCAGAGTGGTGGTGGCCGGTTGAGGGCGCAACAGGTAGGCATACGTGGCTTGAAACGGGTTGAGGACTTCGCGGGCCAGCGCCTGGCGTTGGCGGAGGATATCCCAGGGGCGAGCCAGGGCTTCCTCACCGAATTCTGGCGTCAAAGCAGCACGCAACGCTTCGTATTCCGGGCCGAGTTCCTGCTCCAACGCTTCCACATAGCCGGGCTGGCTCATCCGCCAGAGTTCTTTCACGTAGGCGGCCTGAATCCGGGGGTCGTTGTAAAAAACGGTGCGTTGCAGATCCGGGTTGCCGGGGAAGGCACTCTGGGGTAACCCCAGCAGGCTCAGATCGCCGGCGAGGGCGTTGCTATTGACGGCGACCGGTTCCAACAGAGTGGTGATAGGATTGTAGTAGTAGCGCAGGTTATGCCAGATGAGACCGTGAGGGGCGCTCCAAAGGTCGGAGAGCGCCAGGAAGCGCCCCATGGTCTCCAAATCTAAGACCTCACCGGCGGCGCGTTCGCCGGTCCAGATCGCGCGCAGTTTCCCGATTGCCACGTCGCTTTGCTGCGCCAGGCCGGGTGCATTGACCGGGTTGTCGCCCGCGCCGTAATCATCAATCACGTAGAAATCGTTGACCCCGACGGGAATGTTCTGATCGGCGTGGTAAGCCCGGAACTTCCACATCAAATCTTCGTCGTATCGCAGGAGCAACCCGGCGCGGCGGAGTTGGGATTCCATCAGCTCTTTGGAAAAGCCCTCTTCAACAGCGTAGATCCCTTTGTAGGTACCATTCAAGACGACGCGCGCGAAACGATAGCGCACGCCGAGCACGCCTTCCTGGCTGAGGTTTTTGAGGAAGAGCCATTCGTTGAGATAACTACGCCGGGCCGGATCCTGGATCGCGAAGACTTTCATCCCGTAGACGTATTGCTCACCTTTGGTCTGGATACGGAGCGACCATTTATCAAACATGATGTGTTCAATCCAGTCGCCCTTGCGCCGGACCCGAACCGGGATTTCCTCTTGCCCCAGCCGCAGCTGCGCCGGGACGTAGTCGTTCCCTTCGGCAAGGAGGACGCCCAGTTGCAGCGCCCGTTCGCGGGTGGCTTCAATCCTGGCAAAATCGGCAGGGGCGATGTCAAGGTAAAGGGTGTCCAGCACGTCACCGGTCTCGCGGAAAGTGGGGGTCGGTGTCGGCGGCAGCGGAGTGGGCGTGGCAATGGCGGTGGGCGGCTGTGGTGCAATCCCTGATGGCGTTGAGGCCGCCGCGCCGGGAAGAGAAGCGACCAACCCCAATGCCCCAAGTGCCAGTGCCAGCAACGTCACCAGCGGGAACCAGCGTCCGCGCAGCCAAAGAGACGCGCCCTTGACCGGTTGATCTTGCGTTGGCTGCGAATTGGCAAAGGCTTCACGCTGAATTTTCATTTCAGTACAACCACTCTTCCCTTACGGCAACTCCACGCCCTCAAAGTCGGGCGCGGTAAGCATCCCTTGCACATACTTGGAGTAACGATCCACCCGCACAGGGAAGTGGGCTAACACTTCTGCCAGGCGGCGATAGATGGCCGGGTCGGTAGGAGACTTGAGTTCCAGGAGGGCGTGGTTCATGAGTAAGCCGGCGCGATCCAGGTTAGGCCGGGCGGAAAAGCGTTGATCGTAGGCATGCAGGTCGGAATCCAGGGTCAGCCGGAGTGCCCCATCGGGTGTGGCATAGTAGGCGCGCCGGTAATGGTTGATGAGGGTGGGATAGGCAAACTGGTCCAGCCAGGCCAAGGCCCGGCCGGTGACGGCGCGACGCAGACTGGAGAGCAGCTCGGGCCAGCATGGTTGGGTCAGATCCAGCTGCAAATCCGGCCAGGCGATCTCTTTCCAGCCGACCAGGCCTTGTTTACGTTTGAGTTCCAACCGCGTGGGACCGTTGAGGGTCAGCGTAGGGCCATACCAACGCAGCCGCAGTTTGGCGCGCTCGCCGCTGCCACTTAAATTTTCGTTCAGGCTGGAATAGTCGCCGGTGTCAAAATAGAGACTGTTGACCTGACGTGGCGGGTAGGCCACGCGCCAGTGGGCGGGATGCAGCCGCACCCAGGCTTCAATCTCGGCGCGGGTGCTTGATTCGCAGGGGATCTTAATTTCGTAGCGTGGTGGTTCAACCAAGATCTTCATGGTTGGAGGGCTCCCCCTGGCAGCGGGTAATCGGTTTGGACCGGTACGGCGACATCGGCGGTCCCCACCGCCAACAGATGAGCAACGACCCGGATCTGGTCAGGGGAGCCGGAGCCGGTCAGGGTCGCGCGGGGGATCAGAAGCCGCACGAAGTCTGGCGTTTCCCCTGTGGCCCCGCGCAAGACGAGCTGGCCAGGGGCAGTGTTCCATACGGCACTTGCGGTGGCGTCTACCCAGGCCGGATCGGCAGGCACGAAGGCGCTCTCGCCCACGTCTATTCCCACGAGCTCCAACGGGAAGGGCTGGAGATTGCCCACACTGATGACCAACGTATCGGCCGTGGTCATGGCGTAGGCAAGGAGTGGGCGCTCCGGCGCGAGCTGGCGGCGCAACCTGGCCTGATTCGCCTGCAGCGCTGCCCAGGGCAGGCTGGGATAGCCCAGGTCAAGGCTAACGGCGCGTTGCAGGCTTTCCAATTCCGGGCCGAGTTCGGTTTGCAGGTGGGCCAGTGCCTCCGGGCGGCTGATCTGCTCCAACGCGCGCGCGTAAGCCAGCTGGAGCACCGGGTCGGCAGTGAAGGCCGCAGGGAGCGCTGCGGTGGGGGTCCAACTGCGTCCCGTCCCGATCGGATCCAACTCACCGGTCTCTGGATTGTAAACGAAGCGCAGAGTGCGCCAATCCAATACTGGCGTGCCGCGCCAGAGGGCGGTAAGGGCTAAAAAGGTGCCCCACCGGTCGGCGTTGAAAGCAACTGCCGGGGTACGTTCTCCGGCCAGGAGGGCCTGCATCAGCCGGATCGCAGCGCTGCGGGTGGGGTCAGAAGGCGCGGCCGCGGGCAACACATCAACCTGGGCGTAGCGGAAGCTGTTATCATCCAAAGTGTCCAGGGAACTGGCGGACGCTGCCCAGGCGGCACTGGCATCAAAAGCGATGAGACGCCGGCCGGCCGGTTGTCCTGCCAGGAAATCATCCCCCGGCAGCTCCTCCAGCGCGTAAAGGCCGTAGGGCGTACCATTGAAGATCAGATGGACCAGCTCGTAACGCGGGGTCAGGAGTCCCGCCTGACGCAACGCGGCCAGGTAGCCCCAGGTGTTAAGGACTGAGCTATCGGCGGGGGTGAGCGTGAAATCGTGGCAGCCCCATGGCGAGAGGGCGTCCCGCACGTGGACGGTAAGCGGCCAGGCGGTGCCGGAAAATGCCGTTGCGGGACCTTCTGTGAGTTGAAGAGCGACGGCGACGTTCGTGCCATCTAATTGTAACGTCGCCGGGACCGCCGCTGTGTCATCGCTTAAATTGACGCCGGTCTGAAGCGCGACAGCGCGCCGATCCAGCAGTTGCTGGTAATCGCGGAAGCGGAGATCCACCGTCAGGGTAGGGAGATCGGCGCGATGAAATGGCGCGGTTAATGCCAGGCTGGGGTCGCGAAGCAAAGCAACCCCAAAGTTGGTGAGGGGGCGTTGCCAGCCCTGCTGCCCTGCGACAAATCCGAGGGCGAGGACCAGGAGCAGGAGGCCGAGTTGTAAGAGGAGCCGAGACCGGTTGGCGCGGGAAGGTTTTTCTGTGGCGAAGGGGTGTTTCGTAACTCGCATCACCCGCCCAGAACCTGATCTTGTTGGATAAAGCTGATCTCAGCGACAGGGAACTGGCCTCTGAGATCATCCATGAGGTCATTCAGCGTACGAGGGTCGGAGCAGCGGACAAAGTAGGTCACCTGCAACGTCCCATCGTGGCTGTCCAGCCGGCGAAAGTCAAGCACGGCCACATGTTCCAGCAAGCGCGCGTTCACGCGATTGAAAAGCGAGGCCTGATCTTCTTCTCGCAGCAGAATGTTGAGGTAGAGGTTGTTGGCCTGGGATTTGCGCCCGAGCAATAGCCGCACAGCCATGTAGCCTATGATGACCACTGTGCCGACGACGGTCAGCCAACGTTGATCTGCCCCAACGCCCAGACCGATGGCGATGGCAATGAACAGGAAGATCAATTCTTCTGGCTCTTTGATGGCAGTGCGGAAGCGAACGATGGAAAGTGCACCGACGAGTCCCAAAGTCAAGGCCAGCGACGATTTGACAATAGAAATCACCAGGGCCGTAGTGAGGGTGAGGACCGGCAACAATTGCGCCAGCTTGTGACGGTTAGAGAGCGATTGTCCGAAATTCTCATAGTACCAGGCGACGGTCAGCGCTAAAATCAGCCCTACCAACAGGTTGAGAGCTAATGATGTGAGCGAAAGTGGTCCAGACGCACTAAAATTAGGCATAATATTTTTAACCTCCTATTGAGCTTGTCAATTGTAACATACCTGGACGATTTATCAAGGATAATGACCGGATTGCCTTGCCGGGGGTATTTTCTGAGAGGGATTTTGCACGTGGCGAGACCGCGCACAAAATCCCCCCTATTTTCTTTGCCCAAGCGATAAATCTGAACCTGACGAGGCGGTTGATGGTGATAGACAAGGGCCGCTAAAGCCTTGCTTGGGGGCTGGATGGCAGTCCAGCAAGCAACGCATCTGTCACCCGCCATTATGAGATTGTGGGGTCATTTTCAGGATCAACGGCAGGTACGCAAACCCTGTTAACTGTTGCAGGACGAATTGGTCAAAGATGACTCCATCCGGCCGCCGGGCGCTAACCGTAAGCCGCGGGCCCGCGACGTTGACGAGCACTGCATGGATGGTTGTTGTGAAATAGACCGAGGCCGAATTCTCAGTTGCGAGTTCGTAAAGCGGTGCGCCGCCCCCGCCGGTGACTACGTAGGTAATCCCGTTGGCTACGCTGCGTTCGTAGTCATGATCGTGCCCGGAAAAGACCACGGCCACTCCATATTGGGTGAACAGCGGCTCCAGCACAGCCCGCGCCGAGAGGTTGCTGCCATGGGACCCTGAACTGTAGGGCGGCACATGGAAGAAGACTATCTTCCAGGGTTGTCGGGTGCGGCTCAGATCGTCGGCCAACCAGCGAAACTGTTCGGCATCCGGCGAATATGTATCATCGGTGGGGAGGTCCAGCGCCACCAGGTGGACGTTGCCGTAATCAAACGAGTACCAGCGTTCATTGCCGGGCAGGTGCAGGGCCTCAAAGTAGAGCGGGCTATCGTGTTCGTGGTTGCCCAAAACGCTAAATAGCGGCACATGGCACAACAGGTCTTGTTCTACGCTGAAGAAGGTATCCCAGTCACTAACGCTATCCCCATCGGCCACCAAATCACCGGTGTGCAGGTAAAAGGTCGGTGACAGAGCCAGCAGGTGCTCTACCACCTGGCGATGGGCTTCCGGGTTGGAACGGGTGTCGCCCATAACCGCGAATGTAAAGTAGGATGATGGCGGGACCATCGCGGTGTGGAAAGTGCAATCCTGCCCTAAGGGTTGCCCGGCGGTGGCGACCTGGTAATGCACCACCGAGTTGGGATTGAGCCCGGTCAGCATCAGGGCATGATGAGTAACGGCCTCTGTGTTCTCCACGAAAAGTTGGTGATCGGCGGTAGGCCCGTAATCCACGCGGCTGCTGCCCGGTACATCCGTCTCCCAAATCACGAGTACATTGGTAGGGGTAAGGGATTGGAGGTAGGGGCCGCGGGTGAGAGAGACGGGCGGCGTCTGCGCGTGGACAGCAGTTCCTCCCATTTCTCCCAGAATCAAGACCAGAATAAGTCCCAGGCTATACCATCTATGCCTGTTATTGATACAGGTCTTGTGCAAGCCTGGGTTTTGGGGGGTGGCTTCGGCTGCCTTTTGCGCTACCGGAACGCCTGAAGGCCTCACTACGGCCTCAAAAGGTTGATCGTTAAACAAAAAGCGTGTAAGTTCTGTGATAGTTCCCATGTATCCCTCACCACTCTGTACACCGCCAGTTGGGGGGCTCATTGTCGCGCCTTATTCAATTTCCCTCAAGGCGCGTAGCCAAGGCCCGGCGGATCACTTGCGCCAGGGTTTCAATCTCAAAGGGTTTGTGGATCACGTCCAGGAAACCGACCTGTTGCAACGCCTCCAGGCTTTCCTGCAAGGGGTGACCGGTGACGCCCAGCGCTTTTAAGTGAAGATCTCTCCGCCGCAGCTCCTGGAGTAATTCCTTACCGCCCATCTCCGGCATGACGATGTCGGTAATGACCAGATCAATCTTGTGTTCTGCCGCGGCATAGACCTCCAACGCCTCACGCCCATGTGCCGCGGTCAGTACCTGGTAACCCAGCGCTTCCAGGAAGTTACGCCCTCCTTCGCGCAGGTTTTCGTTGTCCTCCACCAACAGTAAAGTCTCCCCTTCTCCCCGAGGCGCATCTGGGAGGTGTATGGCGGTGTTGGTGCTCTCGGCATTGATGGCTGGCAGGTAGATGTAGAAGGTCGTCCCCGCGCCCACTGCCGTCGTGACGTTAATGTAGCCTTTATGTTGCCGGACAATGCCGTAAACCTGGGCCAATCCTAAACCGGTCCCTTTCCCTACTTCCTTGGTGGTGAAGAACGGTTCAAACAGGTGCGCGTACACTTCCTCAGTCATCCCCGTACCCGTATCCGCGACGGCCAGGCAGACCCACGCCCCCGGTGACATTTCTGCCACCGGCGGCGGTTCAGCCGGGTGCACCTGGAGCCGGGAAAGTGTGATGCGCAGGTCCCCCCCTGCCGGCATCGCATCACGGCTGTTCAATGCCAGATTGAGCAGCACTTGCTGGATCTGACCGGAGTCGCCGGCAATGGTGTAATCATCCGTGCCCGCCGTCAACGTGAGCCGGATGTTCTCTGGAATTGTGCGTCGCAAGGTGGTGACAAAATCGGCCGTACAGGCTCTGAGATCCAGCGGCCGCAGCTTGACCAGGGCGCGGCCGCTAAAATCAAGGATCTGTTGCACGAGATCGGCGGCCTTTTTTGACTCGCCGAGGATAATCTCAAAGGCCTGTTTGATTTTGGGCGACAAGTCGGGGCTGCGCAAGGAGAGCTGGGTATAGAGCATGATGGAGGTCAAGAGATTACGAAAATCGTGGGCGATGCCGGCGGCCAGTTGCCCTACGGCGGCCAACCGCTCGTGCTGTCGCAATCGCTGCTCCATCTGTTTGCGCTCGGTGATGTCCTGAATGGTGCCGATGACCAGGTTGCGTTCGCGGTCATATTCGGCTACGGAGTGAATATCCAGCAACGCTCCATCGGTAGGCCGCCGGATACGGAATTCAACGTCGTAGGGTTGCCCGCGCTCAACCAGCCCTTGTAAGGCGGCGTCCAGCATGGCCCGGTATTCGGGCAGCGGAATGGTCTGGACTTCCTTGATCAGCCATTCGCGGTCGCCCAGGCCGTAAATACGGCAGGCTTCTTCAGAGGCAAACACGCGCCGCGTGTTGAGATCAAATTGCCATGAACCGACGTGGGCGACTTGCTGGGCCCGGCGGAGGTCTCTCTCGCTTTCCCGCAGCGCCTCCTCGGCCCGCCTGTGTTCGGTGATGTTTTCTATAAAACCTACAAAGGACGAAACCTGGCCCTCTGAATCCGTGATGGCGCATACATTCAGGCGACCCAGGAAAGTGCTGCCGTCTTTGCGGCGGTAGAGATTTTCAAAGGTTTTCAAATCCGGGTTCGCTGCCCGCAGCTGGATGATCTCTAACCGGCGCTGGGGATCGGCAAAGATGTCGGTGGCTACATTTTTGACCGTGGCGTAGATTTCCTCGGGTGATTCGTAGCCGAACAGGCTGGCAAACGCGGGATTGACGGTTATAATCTGACCACTTAGCGTGGACTGAAAAATTGCCAGCGGCGCACTCTCAGATAGGTCCCGATAACGCTTTTCGCTTTTCAGCAGGGCCTCTTCTGCCTGTTTACGCTCGGTGATATCCCGAATGACGCCTAACGTGCCGCCATTTTCAAAACGGTGGGCACTGAGTTCTCCATAAAATAGCGAGCCATCCCGCCGGCGCATCCGCAAAACGAGATTGCGATCCGCTGTACCCCGTTCAACGGTTGCCGTGAAGGCGGCTACTGCGGTAGCGATGGCATCAGGGGCCAGAAACTCGGTAAAGTGGTGCCCGGTCATTTCAGAGGGCGCCAGACCGAACAATAGTTGGCACGCCGGGGAAAGGTAGGTGATGATGCCCTCTGCGTTGGTGGTAAAAACTACGTCGCGCATCTGCTCGGTGATTGACCGGTAGCGCGCTTCGCTCGCCCGCAACGCTGCTTCCGCCTGGCGACGTTCCAGTTCGCTGGCCGTGCGCACCCCCACCAGCTGCAACAACGTTTCCGCCAGGGAGGGATCCGCCAGCGGTTGCCCCCCCATGAGCGCAATCAGGCCGCTGGGGCGCCCACGGGAGTCCCAGAATACCATGCCGGCATAACCCTCGGCTTGCATACCCTGGGGCACGACGTCTTGGGGGAACCAGGAGCGTATGTCCGGCTGAAAATAGCCTGTTCCCGGGCCTGCCTCTGTACCACGGAAAGGGCTTTGCAATGTGTAGGTGACGTTGTCCTTCAGTGTGCCGGCGGCATAAATTGCCACCGCCCGAGCCGTCTGTTCGTCCTCCAGATGGGCAATGCACACATAGTCCATGCCCAGAGTTGCCGCCAGATAACGCGCCAACGCGGCGAAGAAATCTTCGCCCTGACTGCCACAGTGTGCCAGGAAAGCCTGAGCCTGCGCGATTCGTTTGCGCGCGGCGACATCGCGTCCGCGGAGCCAACGCCGGGGTCTCCCAGGCTGGTGAGCCTTTCCTTCTCCCTTCCTGGCTCCGGCTCTTTCCACCGGCTGGCGGCACGGGCCTGACCCCGCATCTTGTGCTAAATCGGCGGCATCGCTGGATGAATCATAGTGAGTCGCCATACTATACCCCCTGTTGTTCCAGTAAGCCCCCCGGATGAGTATAAAGTATTTTGCCCCGATTTGGCTTGTTGGCAAGTGGTAAGCTGCGAGCTGGCTGCACTCACAGTCACTTGACTACTGGCCGGCTAAACGCAACGACCTGCTGTGAAAAAGCCCACAGCAGGTCGTTGTTCTGCAGCTCTTCACGCCCACCCCCCTTCTCAATCCACCGTGAGCAGAAAATTTTTCGCAAGGCCTGAAGATGAGCTCGCTGTGGGTCCAGGCCTGCCTGAGCGGCTCGGCGGAGGATGGCATCATAGGTGCCACGTTTTTGTAGAGGGCCACGTTGCCCCAGCCAGAGGCGGGTCTCTTGGGCCTCAGCGTTTGAGCAATATAATCTAACAGCGTTTGAGTAGCTACTTGGCCTGAGAAAGCAAAACGATCTTTTCCAGTTTTTGACATGCGGACCGTGAACCATGCAGTTTTGCCTTGATCGTCAAAGTGAAAACATTGTCTTGTCAGTTCGGCTATTTCACTTAGCCGGAGCCCTGTATCCAAAAAGGTTAACAGCAGCGCACGGTCGCGTGCCGCGAATGGCTCTTGGGGGCAGGCAGAAAATAGTACTTCAAGTTCCTGGTTCGTTAACAAGTCCTCCTCTCTGATGACAGCTTGCGGTGTTTCCAATACCTGTGCCAGATTGGATTTCGTGGCCTTTTCTCGTTTTAGCCATCCCAAGAAAGAACGCAAGGTGCGTATATGGATATTGACAGTGCCAGGAGCCCAGGATTTTCCCCGCGAGCGGATGGTTGTGCGCAACCAGACCACATATTCGCGGATGAGATGTTTGTCTAAAGCGTGTGACTTTGTCACGCCTTTTTCTGTCTTGCACCGGGCAACAAAGGGTTGTAGAATGCGTGCGTAGTCTTTGAGCGTGTTTTCTTTGCGACCTTTTGCCTGACGGTCTGTCATAAACCGTTCGTAAGCGTAGTGAGTTTCATTGAATTCATTGTTGGCGCCGCGGAGGCCGCCGTGTCCGCCAGACCATGCTCGTCGGCCATCTTGAAGCTTACAGATTGCAAGCACGTCATGAACTTCCACACTGGTCCCGGCACAGCAGCCAACATGCCCTCCAAGGGCCGGCCCTTGTTAAAAAAGTGATTTACAGGTGCAATGCGTCAACCAGCGGCATTGTTGTCCCAGCCACTGTGCCTTATCTACGTGCTGCCGTCAAATCCGGTCACCTCATTTCGGCGGTACTGCACACAAATCAACCAGAGCCTACCTATAAATTCACGGTGAATTGAGCGTTATCGATGCACTTGTAAAAATAAACCGCCAAGCTGGCACTATCTCAGCCCTGGACGTGTTATGTTCATGTTGGAGGTGCAATGGACTACAAGCAACGCGAAAGTCAATGGTTGGTCTTGCGTCGTTGTCTGGCGATTATTCGCCGGGTGCAGGCCGGCCCGGCGCGTTGGCCGGAGCTGGTAGCTGCGGTGCAGGCGGTGGACCCCCAGGCATATGGTACGGCCACCGGGCGAGCGCTCAAACGCCGGTTAGAAAACGACCTCCGCCGCATCCGGGAGGCCTTAGACATAGAGCTGGGCTTTGATCGGCAGGCCGGCAGTTATACTATCCGTGAAGCCTGGACTCCGCTGTTGAATTTACCGGATGCTGATCTGACTACGTTAGCTTGGTTGGCGGAGACGTTTGATCTGGACTCGCCGCAACATGACGAGATACAAGGGCTCATAGACCGTTTGCGGCTCTACTTGGGGCCGGAGCGACGAGCAGATCTGGTGTGCCGACACTATGCGCTTCAGGTGTCATTGGTGCAGCGTGATCAGGATGAGTTGGCACCGGGAGTGTGGGAAAAGCTGCTCAAAGCGCGTCAGGAGCGGCGGCTGGTAGAGTTTGATTACCTTTCACCCTTGTATGAAGATCATCAACCGCGCCGGCATGTGGTAGAACCTTATGAGATCTCCTTTGATACCGCCCGTGGTCATTATTACCTGCGTGGTTGGTGCCGTGCCATTTTAGACGATCCACAGCGGCCAGAGCAAGGCCAGTATATCTTTTATCGGGTGGGCCGGATTACCAATATGCAAGTCCGGCCAGAGAAGCTGCCAGCCTCACCCCCGCGCGCACGCCGGTATGCGGTCCAGTATCAACTTATGCCGCTCGTGGCCCGCCAAGGGGTGACGCAACAACCAGGGATTCTTGAGTTTCAAGTAACGTTGCAACCCGATGGCAGCGCTGTGGTCACCGGGGTGACAGAGAACTTGTTTTTCACCGTGCAGACCCTCTTGCATTATGAGGCTAATTGCCAGGTGCTCGGCGGGCCGGAGCTGCTGGCCGAGATGCAACGGGTAGTCAGGGAGCTGGCTGCCCTGTATGCATAGTCAATATCCCCACGGATGTGGGGGTGGGGATGTGATAACATAAGAACGAGCTGCAGGAGGTAAGGTACGGTGATCCGGCTGTTGGGGGACGAGTACCGGGAGATGTGATAACAGTAAGAAAGAGATGCAGGTGGTAAGGTGCAAATAAAGATGTTACCAGTGTATTCTAAATTGGCAGAGGAACAGGCGGTGCCCCCAGAGGTGAGAGCGCGGTTGCCGCAGGGCTGGCGGCTCTCGCAGCACCAGGTAGAGACGTACCGCGCGCTAATGGAAGGGGATGCCGAGGCGGTGTTCAATACGGCACTGACGGGGGATGGCAAGAGCCTGGCGGGGCAATTGCCCACGTTGGTCCATGATTGGCAGCATCCACTGCTGGCGATGTATCCGACCAATGAGCTGATCGGCGATCAGGAAAAGCAATGGCAAGACTCTTGTGCTAAATGGCAGGCCAGCTTGAATCCGCCTGCGTTGCTCAATGCCGCCGAGTTGGACAGGTTGATGGAAGCGGACGATTATGGACAGCGCAGTGACGCGCTCATGTCGGTTTTGCGCAATTCCGTAGTGGCGCTGACCAATCCTGACATCTTTCACCTGATAATGCATCGCTTTTATCTGCGCCCAGATGATGCACCGGACAAGCTCATCGGCCCCTTGATGCAGCGGTTCCCCCAGCTCACGTTTGATGAGTTTCACATTTTCGAGACGCCGCAGGTTATCAGTGTTTTGAATGCCCTTTTGTTGCTTCACGAGTTGGGGGGCGTAGCACGCCCCCATCGCTATCTGTTCCTTTCGGCCACGCCGGGTGAGTTGATGCTGGAATACTTAGAGCGGTCAGGTCTCAAGGTGCGGCAAATTAGCGGGCAGTACTGCCATAGCGAAACGGAGCCAGATCTCACCCGGTGGCGACGCATTTTACACGCGGTCACGGTACACTTTGACACGCTCCGAGTTGAAGCCTGGGTGGAACAACACTTGGAAGATACATTGTTACCGTTTTTCCTGGAGCGACGGCCCGGCGCGAAGGGGGCCATCATCGTCAATTCGGTAGCAGCAGCTTACCGATTGCTCGGTTTATTACAACCGCGTTTTGCTGCCCATGGATTGCGGGTAGAGCCCAATACGGGTCTGACCTCGCGGGCACGGCGGAAGGTTTCCTACGAAGCTGATTTGCTCATCGGCACGTCTACGGTGGATGTTGGCGTGGATTTCCAGATCAACTTCTTGCTTTTTGAGAGCTGCAACGCGGGAAGTTTCCTGCAACGACTGGGACGGTTGGGGCGGCATGATAGCTATACCCGCGACGGGCAATCGTATCCATTTACGGATTTTGTCGCTTATGCGCTGGTTCCGGACTGGCTACAAGAGACGCTGTTTGAAGGACGCGACGATGCCCCCCGATTATTGGAGCCAGATGCCACGGTGAACCGGGAGCAACTCAATGCTGCAATCCGACAAGCCTATCCCCCCCAGGTGAAGATGGAAAATTACGCGCGATTGTGGGGTGAGTTACAGACTTTGCGTGTGCTGAGCGGCCTCAGCCACAAAACTGTCCAGGAAGAGTACAGGGAAACACGGGTCAGGTTGGGGCAGTGTTATGAGACGACGTTTAACATTCACCTGAGTGCGGCTTATGGCCGATACAAGACGTTGCGCGAAACAGCTAAGCCTGTCCTGGAAGAGGCCGAGTCTTTTCGCGGGGGTAGTTATTTCACCTGTGGTTTGATTGACGAGACTGAACAAGGGGCCAGCCAATTCAAGACTTATGATTTGTTCATGGTGATAGCTAATGCAGAGTTGAAACCTTTGGATGGGGAGACTTTTTACGCTGAGGTGGCACGGGCCGGGCTGGCGCGGCGTCCGTTCGAGAAACAAGAGCTGTTGGCCTATTTCCGGCTCTGGGGCTGGCGCGCCGAGCGTGAAGACTATCAACTGGTGCTGGACCGCGATATTCGTAGCTGGGGAGCGGAGCAATTTGGGCAAGCGCGCCCCTTCAAAGGCTGGCAGTTGAATGCGAGGGGTATACCGGGAATAACAGCCCTCAATAATCGTTTGCGGCAGCGGGAACTGCCGGCGCTATTATGCCTGGGATTCCACCCGCTGGAATTAAAGCGCCGGTTGCGTTTACCCTGGCTATTTGCGCTGCACGCTTTTGAGAGCCGCGACGGGGTGACCGGCTGCGTGGCTTTTGGGCGTGAGGCGTTGGTGTTGGCAGCCCGGTTGCAGTATGCCCAAGTGAACTGCGGCGGGGGCGCCACTATTTTGTGAGAGCGATTCTGTCGTGGAGGTGAAAATGGCGTATGATGAGGATTTGAGTCAAGAGTATCTTTGGGTGTTAGAAGAAGAGCCTGAGGCGAAGGCCGCCGAGCCAGAAGCCGTAACCCTGGCCCCTGAATCTCTGTTAACAACGTTGTTGCGCGAGGCAATTGCCAAGCTCTGGCCGGGCGATGCGGTGATGATGGATTTCGTGGAGCAGGTCGCCGGGCCGCTCTCTGAACAGCTGGCCGGGGTGGGAGCGAAAGGGGGCGATTTTGCGGTCAAAAAGCGCGCAGATGGCGCAGATGTGGAACATTACAGCCGTGACCAATCGATGCGCGCGCATCTGCTCAACGGGTTATTGCCGGTGTTACACGTGGCGCGGACGTTGCAAGGCTGGGAGGCCCCGCAGTTCCGGTATTACGACGACGCTACCCGGCGGCTGTTTGTGGCGGGTTACGTGCTGCACGATTTTCTTAAGCTGCCCGGTGTGGAGCAGCAGCTACAGGCTGCGGGTTTTAGCCATGACAAGGCGGTCGGCCCGGCGCAGATGCCCCTGGTTGAAACGCTGTTCCGCGAGTGGAGCGAGCGGCTGGGGGTGGTGGCATTCTTGCAGCCGTTGGGGGGGCTGGATGCGACGTTGCATGACTTGATTTATATCGCCTGTAACACGCAGACGCGCTGGGGCACGCTACGTAATCTGAGCTTGCTCGCGCGGCTGACACTGGCCCCGCCACAATTAGATCTGGCCGAGCAGCTGAGCCGATTGGCTGATCTGCTGGCGTATGTGGCGCGCACGCCGCAGACGGTGGTGACGGATACCACGCTCCACCGGGAACTGACCACGCTCAGCGGTGGACGGGCTCGTTTTACCTGCCATCACCTGGCGGATAATCGCGGCTTGCTGACCAACTTCATCCATAATGCGGCGCTGAGGGCGTTGCAGCACGCTGACCGCGTGCCGTTGCTCTATGCTCCCAGCGGCGTAGTCTATCTGGAGCGCAAAGTCGGCGCGCCGCCGCTGCCTACTGTCGCAGAGATTGCCGAGGCGACCATTGAGCGCATCAAGGAATTGGTAAGCGCCGACCTGCGCCGCAGTCGCAGCGGAATAAAGCGTGACGGCAAAGGAATGAAGCACGCCGATTTTTACTGGCTCTTTTTTGACTTGCCGGAGTTCATTCGGTTAGGTGCGCGGGGGACCTTTGATGTTATCCGCGAAGGCAAAACCCCCTCGGCCGGCAAGCGCTTTACCAAAATGCGCGAAGGGGAATGGCTGGATGCCTCAGCAGACTTGGACCTGCCCGATGACTTGCGAGTAGATCAACTGGCCGAATGGTGTTATCTGGCCGAAAAGCAGGTGACCAAAAAACTCCCCAGTTTTGATACCGCCGGTTTTCTGATGCGGCTGTTGGGCCTGGAAGACTTGCAGGCAACTTTTGCGGCAGTGCCTCGTGATAATCGCGCTGGGGGGGTGGGGTATCACTGGTACTTTGCCGCCGGGCATTACCTCAAGCGGCACAAAGGACTGGACCCGGCAGCCTGGCGCGAACGGGTAGAGAGCTTTGCGGATGAACTCGCGCGGGCGGTAGCGGCTGAGCCGACGCCGGGGGTAAAAACAAACTCTCGTGATGCTTGGGATGATTTGCGCGACTATGTGGAAGCTACGCTGACGCTCAATGTGGGCGCAGAAGGTGCCGCACGCGCCGATTTCGCGGCGGAGCTGGCGCGCTACGGCAACGCGAAACGCAAAGGGCATGGTACAACGAAGATGTGCGCGTTGTGTTCCTCGCCCTATCAGGTGGATAAACAGCAGGAAGCGGCGGTATTGTTCGCACCGCAGGTCTACAGCAACAAACAACCCCTGCACGGCACCGATGCCATACGCAGCATTTGCTCCATCTGCGGGCTGGAAATGATGCTACGCCAGCTGTTGATGAGTCGCTCGGCAGCCACCGGGGGTGATTTTGAAGGGCAGCGGGTGCGGTATCTATTTTTCTATCCGACCTATTTCTTCACACCGGAAACGCTGGACATGCTGCGTCGTCTTTACCGACGGATAGAAAAATTGCCTTTTACCGAGTTCCGCCGGCAATTGGTGGATAAACAAGGGGGGGTGGACCTTTCTTTGCAGACTTTGCAACGTTTAGAGCCGCTCATTTTAACGCCAGAGGAGGAATTGGAGACAACGAAAGATCGCCATATCCGCTTTAGTTTCCCGGATAATGAACCGGTCACGTTTTACTTTATGGGGCTCAAACCCGGGCGCGATGCTAAAGACGCTGAAGCGTGGGTGCAGCCGGCGTTTCTGGCGCTGTTGTTGCCGCTCTGCCTGGATGTCAAGGTGGTTGCCAGCGAAAGCTCTTTGCCGCTATTGTTGGAGGCCGACGAGCTGGCGGAAACGGTGTTTCTGGATGCACCCCACGCGGCCATCCGCTACCTCACCAACGGCGAGGTGCGGGTGAATGTAGACCAGTTGTTACCGGTGCTGCAGCGGCTGGCAGCGGGGTACTTGATTCATCTGGATGCCAATAGTGGGATAGGGCGCGGCGGCTTTGACTACCGCTGGCAGAACCTCCCAGCGGTAGCCCGCGATTTGAATACCTCACCGCTGTATGCCTTTCATTACCTTAAGAAATGGCAACGACAACAAGGGCTGGATGGATTGCCGCCGGCAAAGGTGCGGCAGTATTTAGACTATGTGCAAATCTATCTGAACGGAGGGAAATCTATGAGCCATGCACGTGAATTGACGACCCTGTATCGTCAGTTTTACCGGGTCAAAGGCAGCTATAGCGCGCACAATGTGCTGCGCCCGTTGAGCCTGGCTGCGCAGGTGATCCTGGAAGCCGATCCGCTGCTCTTTGGCGATGAGGCGGCATTGATAGAGGCGGTGTACGGCACTTTGCAGAGCCGCCTGGAAGGTGCCAAAGACCGGGGACAGTATTATTTCCCTAAAGGCAGCACCACTGCCAGCCGGGAGCAAGCCATGTGCGCGTTCGCCGACTATTTTGTGCGCCAGGTGTACGTACAGGCCCTGCGTAGCGACAAAAGCGCGTTGCGCGGTAAGCAATTGAACCTGCTTAAAAATGCCTGCGAGGTGCTGTATCACGCGCTGGAAGCCGAAGAGCGCGCCGCAGGTTTAACAAACGAAACCGAATCTTATACCCAGGAGTGAAGTCTGATGAATCCCTTACACAATGATTGGTTCCTGAAGAAAGTTCCCGGCAAGCCGATGGGGCGTTACGCTCACATCATTATGCTGCGGGTGACAGATTCCTATCCGTTGTTCCAGACGGACGGCGAGCTCAACACGGCTCGCGTGAACGCCGGCGAAACGCACACCGAGCTAATCACGCGCCTGACGCTCTTTAAGCGCAAGCAATCCACGCCGGAACGGTTGGTGGGGCGGGAGTTGCTGCGGCGCTACGGCTTTTTGAGCGGTGATCCTGGCGAGACCGGCGGCAAACAGTTGACCGGTGCCGATGGCCTGCCGATCTGCGATTACAACGTGCAGTTTTGCACTACCTGCCCGGATTGCATTACCTATGGGTTTGCCATCGGCGACAGCGGCTCGGAAAAATCTAAAGTGATTACCGATACGGCGTATTCACTCACGTCTTACGACCACAGCCACGAAGCATTCACGCTCAATGCGCCCTACGAGGATGGGACGATGACGCGCCACGGGGAAGTGACCAGCCGCATCAATGAGCAGGACCACATCCAACCGCAAGTCATTTTCCCGGCGGTGGTGACGACCCGCGACCTTACCGAAAACCTGTTTTACTATGTTGTCAACAATGTGCTGCGGGCGCGCCGGTATGGCGCGCAGACTACCCGTACTGGCAGATTGCACAACCAAATGGTGGCCGTGGCGTTCACTGATGGGGAAATTTTCTCTAATTTGCTGTTCACGCAACGGCTTTACGATGTGCTGATGGCAGCCGGGGCGATCAATCCGCCGGACCCGGTGAACGTCGCAGCCGCGTTTGACGCCGCGGAGACGCTGGTGCCGGAGCTGTTGGCCCAAGATGGTGTGGTGGTGGATCAGCTCCTCACGGGCGAGACACTGCGAGCCTTTCTGGAGGAATTCACTGCCCGTGTGGCAGATGACACCGGCATGAAGCAGTTGCTAAGCGATGCTTTTGTGGATAGCCGCGCCTATCATGAAGCCTGGATCGCCAAAGCCACCGGCAAGAAAAAGTAGGAGGCTACCATGCGCCTCTACTACTGTCGGCTGACCTTCCATGAAAACTTGTTTTATGCCACGCGGGAAGCGGGCCGGCTCTATGAAACCGGGCGGTATTTGCATAACTACGCATTGACTTATGCGTTGGGGTTGGCGACTGCACCATACTTCCAGGCGCAACAAGTGCCGCATTATGCTGAGGAACTGACAACACTCAACACCCAGGGCATTTATATAACGCCGGCGCGTGGCACAACGGTGCGCTACGAATTGGTGACGTTCAAATATGCGGATAATGCCTATTACGTCAAAATGGCGCAGGGCAGGTGCAATACGCCCAGCTACGGGCGAGCTGAAGAGGTCGCTGTGGGCAGCCAGTTTGAGTTTGCGGCGTTGAGCCGTGAGCCGCTCCGTTTGCCACGTTGGGTGCGGATGGGGTTGTGGCGTAGCAAGGCCCGGTTAGACCTGTTAGGTGAAGCGGAACTCAAGCCGACCGGACGCACGACGCAAGTCGCCAGCTTACCGTTGAATCCACTGGATACACCGGGCGCGCTGCTGGTCTACGATCTGATTTCTATGCCGCCGGTCAGCCTGGTAGATCATGCCCGGCTGGATACTGAATGGCTCAAAGCCGAATGGGCGGGATCAACGCTTTACCTGCCCGCCGGCCTGGCTTACACTTTCCCGACGTAACTCGCGTGAGGGAGCAAGGCCATTGGCTTTGCTCCCCCTCAATTCCTTTGTACTTTTCAGGAGCGCACACATGAATTCCGCCGAGGGGATGCTTTACTCGATCGTTTTGACCCTCTCACCTACCCGCGTGACGACGGTGCCTGCGACAATGGGGCATCAGGCACACGCAGCGTTTCTGCGCACGATTCAGGCGGCCGATCCGGCGTTGGCTGAGGCGCTGCATACTCCTAATCTGCCGTCACGGCCCTTCACCGTCTCGGCGCTGCAGGGCACGCCGGCCCCGCGCGGCGGTCTGATCCGGTTAAGGCCGGAGGAAACCTATTGGTTACGCTTTACGATCCTTTACCCATTGATCTTTCAACAGTTCATGGCGCGTTTCTTGCATGGCGAGGGACGCCCCACGCTCCAATTGGGTGAGGCGGAGTTGCTTATCAGGGAGATCTGGACGACGCCGGAAAGCCATCCCTGGGCCGGCTATAGTTCCTGGACGGAGCTGGCGGCGCGGGCGCGGCCGGAGTTGGAACTGACGCTGGATTTTGTCTCGCCGACAGCGTTTAGCTTCGGGCAAAAGGAGTGGGGCAAGAAGATTGTGGTGCTGCCCGACCCAGAGCTGGTGTTGGATAGCTTGGCCCGCGCCTGGAACACGCTCGCGCCGGCCCCGGTACAGGTGGAGCGCCCGGCATTGCAAGCGTATCTGGCCGAATATGGAGTCATCAAACAGATTGATAACCTGCGGACGCAAATGCTCGCCTTCACCCGTGCGCCGCAGGTAGGCTTTGTGGGACGGGTGACGTATGGGTTGATGGGGGAGAATGAGATTGCGCGGACGCAATTAGCTATGCTGGCCGACTTCGCGTTCTACGCGGGGGTGGGATACAAGACCACCATGGGGATGGGGCAGTGCCGCCGGGTAACCAGATAGTGAGGTTGTCAAGCAAGCGTTGCTCACCGACCTGCGGCGATTTGACCGCCGGTACGCGACTTACGCGACTATAGAACTAAAAGCTGATGGACGAGTACTTGCCGATTTCAATGCTCAATCAATATGCCTACTGCCCCCGTCGGTTCTGGCTAATGTATGTGCAGGGCGAGATGGAAGTCAATGCACCGGTGTTGGAGGGGACGCTGCAGCATGAGCGCGTACACACTGGCGGCGAGGAGCAGGAGGGTGAGACGCTCCGCTACCGCCGGCTCTATCTCTGGTCGGAGCGGTTGAGGGTAAGTGGGTTTGCCGATTTGGTGGAAGAACGCGCCGGATGTTTGATTCCGGTAGAGTACAAGCACGGGCGAATGGGGCACTGGATCAACGATGAAATTCAACTCTGTGCCCAGGCGCTCTGCCTGGAAGAGCGCACCGGGCAGACTATCGGGCAAGGGTACATTTTCTACTGGCAATCGCGCCGGCGGGTAGCGGTGCCGTTCACACCGGAATTGCGCGCCAAGACGGAAACGACCGTGAGCACCATCTGGGACTTGCTGGCGGCGGGCCTGATCCCGGCACCCAATCAACCTTACGCCAAGTGCAAGGAATGCAGCCTGGAAGGTATTTGCCTGCCGCGCGAAATCGGCCAACTGATCCGTGCAGTTGGTGGTGTCCAGGTCAGCTAAGCTCACGGCTGGCTGGCCAGGCAACCATGACAAGTTTACTGGTAAAAGGACAACTGATGGAGTGGGATGAACCGATGGGAACGCTGTATTTAACCAAACCGGGGAGCAAGCTGACGAAAGTAGGGGAAATGCTCCAGGTCCAAATCCCGGCCCAGGGGGCAGAACCTGCGCGCAAAGTCGCCGTACCCCTGCACAAAATCACCCAAGTGGTCGTTTGCGGCAATGTGACGTTGACGACTCCGGTACTGTGGACATTGTTGGAGCAGAAGGCGGGGATCACTTACCTCACCGGCACCGGGCGCTTTATGGGCCATCTGGGGGCCGCCCTTAGCCGCAATGGCCAGCTCCGCCTGGCCCAACACCTGGCCCATCACCATCCCATCCAGCGTATGACGGTAGCACGGGCCTGCGTAGCCGGGAAGCTGCACAACATGCGGGTGCTGTTGATGCGGTCGCAGCGTAAGCAAGAATCAGCGACTCTGAAGGAGGCCATTGAAACGTTGCGGCGGGTGGAGAAGCAAACGGTTGAAATCCAACCCGATGGTCAGCTGCCGGCAGATCCAGAACATCCCCAGGCCGGCAGTACCTGGGGGACCTTGTTGGGATTAGAG
>Ga0067045_1000305_pt1 | contig 54891 bp, 49 predicted proteins | sample TerdegcTABiofilm_FD_59184 | JGI IMG/M metagenome (GOLD analysis project Ga0067045, IMG submission 59184) | Combined Assembly of (Gp0054472, Gp0054536) Wastewater bioreactor microbial communities from Singapore -Terephthalate degrading...
CGTGGTGCACCAGGCTACTAAGGTCCAACTACCCTACGGGCTCAAAGCACCAAGGAAACCCGACCTCGTGACTCCAGCCGATATAGGAATTATTTCCTAAAGTAGCCGTTTTCATGATACGTGGTGCCGCTTGCGGCATGGGGAACTACCCTGAAAACATAATTTTCATCCTTCTGCTGGTGCCGCTTCAGCGGCATGGATGTCTATTTCCGAATCAATTAAAGACGGCGCTATTGGGTGGGAATAGAGGTTGTGTCAGCAGCCTGTTAAAACTATCTTTGTGTTTATCTAAACAGGTAAAGTTCAATCAATTCCTGCAGGAATCTGGTTGTTACTGTAGAAATTGCTAAAACAGCGGTAATAATGTGTTATATTGCCCGAATAGATTTTCGCCTTATAAAATCAGCCGGTCAGGAGTGCGATTATGAAACGGAGCGACCTTATCTTCCTTGCCAGATTAAGGCTGCTTGTAGGGTATCTTGGCGAGCAAAACCAGTTCGCCTGGTGGCCCTGCTCATTTTTTGCAGCAAGCAGCAAGGCTTTTTTAGCTCCAGTGTTTGGGAAAACATTATTTCTTGCCCAGTATCACGGGGTAAAAGAGGCGGCAACAAAAGTACATGACAATTACATTGGCGTAGGACGTGGGGTGTTTTATCTATTCAGGCTCCCGGAAACCATCGAGCAGGAGTTGCACATTCTTTTGTGTGATTCTGAAATCGTTAAACAATTAACAGGAGAACTATCCGGTATGACAGATGTGCTTTACGCATTGGAATTATGTGGCGAGACCAGTATTGACCCTGCTGTCGGCCCTGTACGTATCGGTGGCCTGAACGATATCGAAAGGAAAGATATCTGGCAGGTTGCGGCCCGGCACTACAGGCAGGCTTTCGAAACAAATAATAAGGCATTTCCATTTTTTTCAGAGGGACAATAGAAGGAAATGAACAAAGAACAGCTTTATACTACGCAACTTGGTGCCGGCTTGGGTGTGATCGGGGAAACTCGAACACTACTGGAACTTTGGGAGCCAGGCATGAGTGCTTCACAGCTTTTTCAACACGCTCTTGATTCCGGTAGTTTCCCCGGTATGTCTGCCCGCCGTCTCCGGAACCTCATTTCCGAATGCTTTGCACCGAGATATCTGGCCGTAAACGACTATCCGGCTGTCATATTAAAAAAATTGGGACCGTTTCTAACGCTGACGGAGTTTACTCAACTCCTGTTTCTGTTTACCTGCCGGGCCAATTTGATTTTGGCCGACTTTGTGCGCCAGGTTTACTGGCATCGTTACTCAAGCGGACACGAAGCTATAAGCAATGAAGATGCCCGGGATTTTGTCATCAAGGCAATTCAGCGGGGAAAAACTGTGAAGCCCTGGTCTGAGAACATGATTGAGCGCGTCGCCGGCTATTTGACAAGGTGTTGCGCCGACTTCGGAATGTTGGAACCCGGTATTAAAAAAGTCCGTAAAATGCTTCCTTATCGTATTGAATACAAGGTCGCCGCTTTTCTGGCTTACGACCTGCATTTTTCAGGCGCAGGCGACAACGCCATGATTGCCCATATTGACTGGGAGTTATTCGGAATGGAAAGAGAAGACGTGCTTGACGAATTGAAACGGTTGTCGTTCAAGGGATTCTTTATTATTCAGACTGCCGGGGACGTGATTCGCCTTGGCTGGAACTGCAAAAACTGGGAGGAGTTTACCGGTGTCATCGCTAAAGGATGATTTCAATGAACTGCTCAGGCGGATTCGTTACGGGCGGGAACTGGGCCATGCGAGTTTTGAACCCATCTACTACCTGATCTTTAATCCCAAACAGATCCTCGAAGTCAAACGGCAATTGCCTGCCTGGATTGCAAAGCTGCGCAATGATGGATGGGACGTTACTACTTTCTCAATTACCGAGAATATCATATCAATCCTGCAAAGTGCCCAGCTCCGTAAAATCTGGTTAACGGCGGACAAACGGGCGCCCCTGGCCTGGGAGAAAACAAACCAGTCGCTGGCCAATGTGCTCACAAACGGCTCTTTGGAATCGAGGCTTATCGCCCAACTGGAGCAACTGGAGGGACGTGACAACACCATTCTCCTGGTGACAGACCTGGAGGCGCTTCACCCGTACCTGCGAATTGGGGCTATAGAAAGTAAGCTCCAGGGCAAATTCAACGTGCCGGCCGTCTTCCTTTACCCCGGTGAGCGGACCGGTAAATCCCAGTTGAAATTTCTCAGTTTTTACCCCGAAGACGGGAACTACCGTTCAGTGCATGTGGGCGGATAAGAGAGACTATTGAGGTGAAGCCGGGTATGGAAACAATAAAAAGTTTGTTTGACCAAACCAGGGATATCTACCGCGTTATTGAAAAAGTCATTACTTACAACGTCTCCCAGGCAAAGCGCCTGAAGGCGGAGATTTCAGAGTATATCGTTACGGAAAACATCGAAGAGCAGTTGGAAAAGCTGCTCACCAAGATGCAGGCCGCAATGGAAATGGGCGGCGAACATGAAATCGGGGTGTGGGTTTCCGGCTTTTACGGTTCCGGTAAGAGTTCTTTCACCAAGTACCTGGGTCTGGCTTTGGATTCGCGGGCTCAGATTGACGGCATCCCATTTCTCCAGTATTTGCAGGATCGCCTGCGTAAGCCCCAGACGAAAGCGCTCCTGTCTGCAGTGGCCAAACGCTTCCCCGCGGCGGTGGTATTTCTTGACCTGGCCAGCGAAATGCTGGTCGGGGCGACAATGGAGGATGTCTCCACCGTTCTTTATTACAAAGTGCTGCAATGGGCGGGCTACTCCCGGAACCTCAAGGTGGCCGCCCTGGAGCGCAGATTACAAAAAGACGGCCGGTATGAAGAGTTTAAACAAAAGATTTTGCAAGAGCTGGGGGTGGAGTGGTCCGAAATCCAGAATGACCCGCTGGCAGTCGACAGCATAATTCCGGAGATCGCCCATCAGATGTACCCGCAGTTGTTCAAAACCCCCACCACCTTTACAACCGAAACCAGTGATTTTGTGCGGTTCGAAAATGAGCGCGTGCAAGAGATGATCGAAATTATCCGGGAGGCTACCGGCAAACAGCACATCATTTTTATTGTCGACGAGGTAGGGCAGTATGTCGGGTCCCGCCAGAATCTCATCCTGAACCTGGACGGTCTGGCCAAGAATTTAAAAAGCACCGGTGGCGGCAAGGTCTGGATTATAGGCACCGCGCAGCAGACGCTCACCGAGGACGACCCCAGGGCGGCGCTAAACTCGCCGGAACTCTACAAGCTGAAGGACCGGTTCCCCATCCAGATTGACCTGGAATCCAGGGATATTAAAGAAATCTGCTATCGCCGCCTTTTGGGCAAATCCCCGCAAGGCGAGACACGGCTCGGCAATTTGTTTGACCAGTACGGCCAGAGCCTCCGTCACCATACAAAACTGCAGGACGCAAAATACTATGATTCGGACTTCGACAGGGAGACGTTCGTCAACCTTTACCCATTTTTGCCGGCGCACTTCGACATCCTTCTCCACTTATTGGGGGCGCTGGCCAAATCCACCGGCGGGATCGGCCTGCGATCCGCCATCAAGGTCATTCAGGACATCCTGATTGAAGGTGCGGACGGACGGTCCCCGGTTGCGGAGCAGCCTGCCGGCTGGCTGGCTACCACCGTGACGTTGTACGATGCCCTTGAAAAAGACATCCGGCGGGCATTTCCGTCGGTCCACCGTGCGGTTGATAAAGCGCTGCTCCGTTTTCCGGACTCAACACTGCACCAGGAAATAGCCAAAACTGTAGCTGTTCTGCAGATTCTGGGCAATTTGCCGGTAACCGTTCAAAACGCGGCCGCCCTCATGCATCCGGGCATCAGTGCTCCATCGCGCGCTGATGACGTTGTAAAGGCGGTCAGCGAGCTGATTAATGATCCCCTTGTTCCTTTTGGGGAGCAGGACGGCAACCTGTGCTTCTTCAGCGAGAAACTCAACGATATAGAGCAGGAGCGAGCCCAGATATCACTCCGGTCCGCCGAGGCCCGCCGCATTTTCAACGAGGCCTTGCGGGAAGTATTCACTCTCCTTCCCTCCACCCGCTTAAACGGCGCCCTGGCGGTCACCTCCGGTTTGAAATCCCAAAACGGCTCCTTTACCGCCAGTCTGGCCGGCGAGCGGGAGATCATCCAGACCGTGGTGGAATTCATAGAGCCCAATGGCTATGAGACTGCACGCGCCCGGCTGGTGGATGAATCCAGGCATAAAAGCTCTCAAAATACCATTTACCTGCTGGGCCGCACCGTACCGGAAATTAATGAAAAAGTTGCGGAAATTTACCGTTGCCAGGAGATCTGCCGGAGATACCGCAATGAACCCGATCAGGAAATAAAGGAATACTGTGCCGGCCAGTCCGACCGGGCAGCCAAAATATCCGGTGAGCTGCAATACACGCTCAAAAATTGCCTGGCCAGGGGGTCCTTCATTTTCCGTGGCCAGACCACGGCCGTGGACAGCCTTGACCAGGATATACTCGAAGCCGGCAAGAAATACCTGGCTGAGGTAGCTGCCCAGGTTTTCGACCGCTTTGCCGAGGCCCCCGTCCGGGTTGAGACTGCCATTGCCGAACAGTTCCTCCGGGCGGGCAATCTCAAAGCTATCACAACGAAAATCGACCCTCTGGGCCTTGTGCAGATTATTGGCGGAAAACCGTCTATTAAAACTGACCATAAAGCCCTGGTCAGCATTCGTGATTACCTCGACCGTAACGGTACGGTGGAGGGAAAACGCCTTATTGATTATTTCACCGGTGCGCCGTTCGGCTGGTCGCCGGATACCCTGCGTTACCTGGTGGCAGCGCTCCTGGTTGCCGGGGAGATTAAACTGAAAGTATCCGGGCGTGAGGTGACGGTAAACGGCCAGCAGGCCATCGACGCCCTGAAGACCAACAACGCGTTCAAAAACGTCGGCGTGGCGCTGCGTGAGGAACGCCCTTCGCTGGAAGTCCTGGCCCGGGCTGCAGAGCGCTTGACGGAACTTGTGGGGGATATGGTAATACCCCTGGAAGATGAAATAAGCAAAACGGCGGCCAGACATTTGCCCCGGTTTCAGTCACGTTTTGCTCCCCTGGAGGGGAAGCTTTCATCTCTGGGACTCCCCGGCTCAGATCGTATCCGCTCATTGAACCAGGAGATTGCAGACATACTGCTTACCGACGCATCGGACGCGCCCCAGCGGCTTGGCGGCGAGGAATCATCTCTGTATAACGCTTTGCGATGGGCGGGAGACGTGGACCGTGTCCTGAAACATGGACTGGAAGAAACCATCCGTAACCTTCAGCTGCACCGCCGCGAAATCCAGTCGATGCCCCACACTGATGTGCCCGGCCGGTTGCGCGAGGAACTGGCTGAAGAACTTGACCATCTGGCCCAGCGGCTGGGCAAGGATGATTTTTACAAGCACGCCGCCGATTTGAACACTATGCTGACAACCATCAAGGTCCATACCCGTGATGCCGCCGTCGGTATGGCCGAAGCCCAGAAGGAAACTATCCGGTCCGGGCAAGAGGACTTGCGCCGGCTGCCGGAATGGGGTGAACTCACCCGGGAGGAGCAGGCCAACGTTCTGGCCCAGCTTGAAGCCTTAATTATCGAAGCATCTGACGACCTGCAGGGCCTCAAGCAGCTCATCAGCCAGGAATTTGTCATCCATTCCCGGCTGAGGGAGTTGAAAGAGAGGATTGTACGGCAGGGCCATCAGCGGCGGCTGCAGCGAATTGAAGAGGAAAAAGAAAAAGCAAAACAAGAGGGCAAAACCAAAATTATGCGGTCTGTCAGGCTGCCGTCGTCCGTCTCAAGCGCCGAACAGCTCGACGCCCTGATCCGGCAACTCCAGGAACTGAAGAACGAATTGTCCCTTTACAAAGACATTGAAGTCACGATCAAGATCGAGGACTGATGGAAATATGGCTTTTGATCAACCTACCCGCAACCGGCTGCAGAAATTTGTCAGTGACGCCCGTGGTCTCCTGGTAAAGGAATTTACGCGGCAGCTACAGGCTGAATACGGCATGGACCCTGCCACCGGGGAAGTCAGCGGACTTGACCGGCTGACCCACCTGGACGACAGCCGCCGCGAGACGGCCCGCCTGCTCCGGGATACCCTGGAGCACTACCTGGCGGGAAGCCCTTCCCGCGACGTTAAAGAGTGCCTTGACCGCATTGTGTGCGAGCAGGCCTTCACCGTGCTGAATCGCCTCTGTGCCCTGCGCATGGCCGAGGCTCGTGGAATTCTAATCGAATCCATCGGTAACGGTTACAAATCCAAGGGATTTCAGCTTTATGCCCGCCTGGCTGGAGCCGCTCTGGGCGAAACCGGTGACGCCTATCGCTGTTACCTGTTCAGCGTTTTTGACGAGTTTGCCCTGGACCTGGCCGTGCTGTTTGACCGGTTCAGCCCGCAGGGCCGCCTTTTTCCCGGGGAGCCGGCGCTGCTGGAACTGCTGGACCAGATTAACCACCCCGACATTGCACCGTTGTGGGCCGAGGATGAGACGATCGGCTGGATTTACCAGTACTTTAACTCTCCGGAAGAACGCCGGCAGATGCGGGNCGAGTCTCCTAAGGCNCCGCGCNANAGCCGGGAACTGGCCGTGCGCAACCAGTTCTTCACCCCGCGNTATGTGGTGGAATTTCTNNCTGACAATACCCTGGGCCGGATCTGGTACGAGATGACCCGGGGGAACACTGTATTAAAAGACCAGTGCCGTTACCTGGTGCGCCGCCCTAACAAAATTTTCCTGGCTGAAGGCGAAGAAGCCCCTCAGCAGGATGAACCGGCGGAAAACCTCAGCCGGGAGGAACTGCTCAAGCAGCCGGTTTACATACCGTTCCGCCGGCTCAAAGACCCGCGGGAGATCCGCCTGCTGGACCCCGCCTGCGGCTCTATGCACTTCGGCCTTTACGCCTTCGATCTTTTTGAGAAGATTTACGAAGAGGCCTGGGAGCTGGAAGGCCGGCCTGACGCCGGAGTTTTCGCCCGCGGCGAAAAATTCAGGCCTTTGCGGGAAACCTACGGGAGCAAAGAGGCGCTGATCCGGGACGTGCCGCGCCTTATTATTGAGCACAACATCCACGGCATCGACATCGACCCGCGTGCGGTGCAAATCGCAGGGCTGTCGCTGTGGCTGCGGGCGCAGCGGAGCTGGCAAACCCAGGGCATCAAGCCACAGGACCGCCCACGGATAAGCAAATCCAACGTGGTCTGCGCGGAGCCTATGCCCGGTGACAAGGAGATGCTGCGGGAATTCATTAAAGGTCTCGAGCCCCGTGTGCTGGGCCAACTGGTAGAAGTCATATTTGATAAAATGCAGCTGGCCGGGGAAGCGGGGTCTCTACTCAAAATAGAGGAGGAAATCGAGGAAGCAGTCGCAAAAGCAAGGGAAGAGTTCAACAAAGAACTCCTGCGCCGCAAGGATGCTGAAGCAAGCCTTTTCCCGGAGTTTCTTCCGCCGCGTCAGCAAACTCTATTCGACTTTGCCGACCTGCCGGATAAAACCCAATTCTGGAACGACGCTGAGCAGAAAATACTTGATGCTCTGCAGGAGTATGCTGAACAGGCAGATTCTACGCGTGCTAACCGGAAACGACTTTTCGCCCAGGATGCGGCCAGGGGGTTTGCTTTCATTGATATTTGCCGGAAGCGTTACGACGTTGTGCTGATGAATCCGCCCTTTGGCGAGTTTTCTGAAGTTTACAAGAATTTTGCGCGTAAGGATTATCCAAATAGCTATAACGATATTTTAGGTGCGTTTATAGAACGTTTCCTGAGTTGCCTGGTCTCCGGCGGACGTTTGGGGGCCATAACCTCCCGCACGTGTTTTTTCCTTTCGAGTTTTAAGAATTGGCGGAACAATGTCGTCTTGAGCCAATCCGCTTTAGCGGTGGTGGCGGACCTCGGGCAGGGAGTTATGGACGAAGCCATGGTGGAAGCGGCGGCTTACGTGCTTCAAAGGAGCAAGCCCGTGACAGCTGCCCTGTTTATTCGGGCCATTGCGGAACCAGACCGGGAGAAAATTATTGAGAATTGTATCGAAGCTGTCAGGCGGGGCGAGATGGAACAACGGTTTTTTGGGAGACAGCAGTTGAAGTTTTGCCGGCTTCCCGATTCTCCTTTGGCTTACTGGGTTGATGAAAAAGCAATTGAGCGACTGAAGTCTTTTGACAAATTTGAATCAGTCGCTGATGTAAGACAGGGACTTGCAACAGGTGATGATCCTCGATTCGTAAGGGCGGTATGGGAAGTGCCGCCTGAGAATACCGTTTTTTGTTATTACCCGCCGCACGGGGAAATGTTCTGCCGGCTCGACGACCCTGTTGTTCAGGCTTATTTCGAGCGGCGAAAGGCGGGAAAACCGGTGTGGGCGTTCCACGTTAAAGCAGGCGCCTCCCAGCCCTGGTTTTCACCTGTCACGTTGAAGGTCAAGTGGGCTGAAAACGGCGCGGAGCTGCGCAACTTTGTTGATAGCAAGGGCAAGCTACGCTCACGCCCCCAGAACGTTGCTTTTTATTTTCGCCCAGGCTTCAGCTGGACGCTTCGGGCGGTTCGCTTCTACCCCTACGTTGTCCCGGGTGGCTGTATTCCGTCCGTGAGCCGGTACATGGCTTTCCCGGCGCCGGGGCGGGAATATGAGGCGCTCGGGGTCGCTTCCTCCCGGCTGGCCTCCGCCTTCATGCGTTTCTACGGAGAGAAGTTCGAGTGGCCAAAGTTTCTCGTAGAAAACTTGAAGATGCTGCCCTGGCCCGGGCTGAGCGACGAGGCCGTCCGGCACTTTAAAGCGGCGATCCCGGCGGCGGTGGAGCGCCGCCGGGAGGCATACCGGAACCATGAACCTTTCCAGGAATTCCTGGTGCCGGCGAAGGTTAAAAGTTTTTGTGGCAGTTTCGACCAGTTGTCTTTCGATAAAACCTGTCTCCTGGACGAACAGAGCGAGCAGTATGTCGCCCGGGCCTTTGGCTTCACGCCGGAACAGGCCTGCAGCATCGAGCGCGACCTGATTGAAGCGATTAAATTTCAGGAGAAGGAAACAATGGATGAAGCTGAAGGTGATGAGGGGGGTAAAGATTTCCTTCTCGACGTTTCGGAGAGAGCGCAGAACGGGGCGCTGGTTTCCTATGCCGTCGGCTGCCTGTTCGGCCGCTGGGATATCCGCTTAGCCCTGGATCCTTCGCTCGCGCCGAAACTGCCTGATCCCTTTGACCCGCTGCCGGTTTGTCCTCCGGGCATGCTCGTCGGTCCGGACGGCCTGCCTGCTAGGCCTGGCGGCATTGTAAGCGACGAATGGCTTCGTGCCAGGCCCGACGCGAACACTCTACCTTCCAGAGATGCAGTGAAGAAGCCCACGATCCCGGATTCTGAATATCCGATCCGTATTTCCTGGAGCGGTATCCTGGTAGACGACGAGGGGCATCCGGAAGACATCATCGTAAGTGTGCGTGAAGCCCTCGAGGTTATTTGGAAGGACAGGGCCGGGGACATCGAGCAGGAGGCGTGCGAAATTCTGGGCGTTAAGTCATTGCGGGATTACTTCCGCAAACCCGGTAATTTCTTCGCCGACCACCTGAAACGCTACTCCAAGAGCCGCCGCCAGGCTCCGATTTACTGGCCGCTTTCCACGGCATCGGGCTCATACACCCTCTGGCTTTACTACCACCGCCTGACCGACCAGACGCTCTACACCTGCGTCAATGATTTCGTCGAGCCGAAACTGAAAGAGGTGGGCGAGGCCGCCGGCAGGCTTCGCCAGAAGTACCGCCGCAGCAGTGCGGAGGAAAAGGAACTGGAGCGCCTGTCCGACCTGGAGCTGGAACTGATAGACTTCCGTGACGAGCTCCTGCGCATTGCAGCCTTTTGGAAACCAAACCTGAATGACGGCGTGCAGATTACGGCCGCGCCGTTGTGGAAGCTCTTTCGTTATACCCCCTGGCGGAAGACGCTGAAAGAAACCTGGCAGAAGCTGGAGAGAGGCGATTATGACTGGGCTCATCTGGCATACAGCATCTGGCCCGGCCGCGTGCGGGAGAAGTGTAAATACGATAAGTCGCTGGCTATTGCGCACGGTTTGGAGGAGCTGTACGAAGAACAGCCTGCCGGAGCGAAAAAGAAAGGCGGCGGCAGGCGCGGGAAGAAATGATTTTTATTTTTTATTCTTTTGAGATAAAATATTATTACAGTATTACGGTATTACCGTTATGGAGGGAACTTTTTTGGAATATACAACTTTAACATCAAAAGGCCAGGTCACTGTCCCAAAAGAAATTCGTGAAAAATTCAATTGGAAAGAAGGTACCAGGCTAAAGTTTTATATTGATGGTGAAGAGTTGAAGGTAAAGGAAGTTACCATCCTTGACGAGATGGAAGATTTAATTACGAAGGACTTAATAGATTTAGGCTATAGTGGGGAAGAACTTAAAGCCAAACTTCTTGAACGAAAGGCTGCTTTTAATAAAGCCTTTGATAAATTCTTGGAAGAAAGACTTAAAGAGGAAACTGTTCCTTTGGAGGATGCCATAAGGTAGATTAATAATTATAGCCCTGGTGGGAACCAGGGAAAACATTTATAAAGAACTAGCCAGAAGATTATGGTAAATGAGGACAAACCATGAGTACCATAAAGGCTTTTATTCAAGATAGGTTAATAGAGCGCATGATGCAAAACGGTATTTTGGTGGTTTACGACCTGGATCGTCGCTACCGGGAGTTGTGTCTTGAGTTGGCAACCGATGAAATCCGGGTCGTCGATGCCAGCGAAAGTAGTATTGAAAGCCGTGAAGCAGCTTTGCAGACGCTGAAGGAACTGGGTCAACCAAACCCACAGATCAAAGGGATGCTCGTTTATGTCCCCGCCAGGGTACCGTTGACCGATGAAGAGAAACAGCGCGACCCGTTTGCTCTCTACATGGTTTGCGGCAGTGTGTTTCCGGACGGCGACGGCGACGAGTATATGAATCTTTGCCTGACGGCCAAACCTGATTATGCCACCCAAATCCGGCGTATTTTCAGCGAAAATCCCGACCCTCCATTTGCCGTGATTGACGCGGTCGGCGGCGGTAACGGCTGGCCGAACCTGCAAGCGCTCCTGGGGGTGGAATCGGCCCGGGACATCCTCTTCGCGTTGCTGGCCCCTTCTGAAATTCAAGGGAAAGCCCTTAAGGGCCAGGACGCATGGGTTTCGGAAGCCAGGGAATTGTTCCAGACCGCGCTGGGCCTGCATTTGCTTACCAGGAGCAAGACCTGGGAGTCTGTCGCCGACGAACTGTGGCGTTTTCTGCTTTTCAGCGAATTTGTTTTCGATCTGCCAGAAGCCCTGCCCGATTCACTTGCCAATGTCCCCCGGGCGAATCCGGAAGCCAGGCCTCTGGTTGAAGACCTCTGCGACAGGCTCCGTAACGACCGCCGGACACAAGCAATTTACATCGAACGGGCGGAAGCCATCGAAAAAGAAGTCGACCTGCCGGCCCATTGTAAGGGAATTAAGGATTTAGGTATACGTGACACTTTCCCGTTCGAGGAGCGCTGTTTTATGGAGCAGGCTGTAGGTGCTCTGAACAGGGGAGATACCGACGCTGTTCGTGCTGTCCTGGGCCGTCGCGAACGTTCGGTATGGACCGGAAAAGGGGAAAACCAAGCCCAATGGGCGGTGATCCGGGCGGCGCTCAACCTGGTTGAGGCGTGTGAAGACTATGAGCGTCAGCTTCCGGACCACGCACACAGTCAGGAAATGCTCATCGACTTCTATACCGGCTGCCTGCGCGAGGTGGATCGCCTGCACCGGGAATTTGAACAGGCAGCCGGAGATTGCCTTGATTCCCGGGCGACATTGGAAGAATCGGTTGAGAAGGCCAGAAGTTGCTATCAACGCCTGGCCGGCAAGGTTCACGACCTTTTTATACGCCATCTTGAAAAATCCGGGTGGCCTCCGGTGGGATGGCTCGCCAGTGCGGATTTGTTTGACCTGCTGATTGCGCCGAGACTTCAGGAGAATGGCCGCCGCGTAGCCCTTTTCCTGGTTGACGCGTTGCGTTACGAACTTGGGGTGGCGCTGGAAAAGCAATTGTCTGAGGACGGGCAGGCCGAACTGCGGACGGCATTTGCCCAGTTGCCGAGTATCACTCCGGTGGGAATGGCGAGCCTTCTGCCAGAGGCAGGGCAATCGCTGATATTGAAACGCAGTGACAAAAGCGACATTTTGCCCATGCTGGGAGATATCCCTGTAGTGAATGTGAACCAGAGGATGGATGTCCTTCGCAAACGTTACGGTCAGCGTTTCACGGAAATGCCGTTGAAGAACTTCATTCGCTCCAAAAATCCCCTGCCGGACACGGTGGACCTGCTTATACTTCGCAGTGAGCATATTGATACACAGCTCGAAACGGATCCTGAAGCTGCCCTCGGTCTAATTCATGAGTCGCTCAAGCGCATCCGTGTTGCCGTTCATAAGCTGGAGGGAATGGGATTCCATGATGTGGTGATTGCCACGGATCACGGGTTTGTTCTAAACGCTCCTGCGAAAGCTGGGGATGTATGTGCCAAACCGCAAGGGGACTGGATCAATGTCCATGAACGCAGCCTTTTGGGCAGGGGCACGGCAGACTCAAATAATTTTGTGATACCGGCTGAACTGGCAGGTATTCGCGGCGATTTTGAACAGTTGGCCGGCCCGCGGGGGCTGGTTCCATATCGCGCCGGCTTGCTCTATTTCCACGGAGGAGCATCTTTGCAGGAAACCGTTTTACCAGTAATAACACTGCGGCTTAGAACAAAGGAACCTGACTACCGGAAGCCCACGGTAAAGATTTCTTACAAGAACGGGGCCAGACGCATCACTACCAGGCTGCCGGTCATCGATGTTACGCTGGAATATTACGACATGTTCGCGCCGGACATAGATTTCGAGATTCTTTTGGAAGCTCATGACAAAAAAGGGAACGTGGTCGGCGAAGCGAAAGCTGGCGGTCCGGTGAATCCGGCGACGGGAACCATAAATCTAAAACCAGGGGAGCGGGTGCAGGTTACGATGAAAATGCATCCTGAGTTCGAAGGCAACTTTACGGTAAAGGCTATGAATCCAACTACATTGGCGACGTATTGTAAGCTGGATTTAGAAACTGACTATGTGGTGTGATTGATATGGACGCATTGGATAAAAAACTGACATCAGTCTTTGAGGGCCGTGTGGTGCGGAAGGACCTTTTGCACCGCATCAAAAAGGGTACCAACGTTCCGACGTTCGTTTTAGAGTTTCTGCTGGCCCGCTATTGCGCCAGCGACGACCCTGCTGAAATCCAGGCAGGGATGGAAGCCGTTCTGGCTACATTACAGGATAATTATGTCCGGCCGGATGAGGCAAACGCAGCTCAATCTAAGGTTGCTACCAAAGGCAAACATCGTTTCATTGACAAAGTACATGTACGATACGTGGAAAAGGAAAAGCGTCATTGGGCCGCCCTGGAAAATTTCAACTCCCAGCGCATCGCCATCGGAGAGAAATTCTACCGGGACAACGAACGTCTTCTGGAAGGCGGCATCTGGGCGGAAGTGACTATTGCCTATAATGATATTGACCAGGACAATTATGCGTTTTTTATCGAGGATCTTCGGCCGATCCAGCTCAGCCGGTTTGATTTTGAAGCATACGGGAACGGCCGGCGGGAATTTTCACGGGATGAATGGATGGACGTCGTGCTCCGTTCGGTAGGATTGGAACCCGCAAAACTTACGAAACGCCTGAAATTCCATTATATTGCCCGGCTGGCCCCTCTGGTGGAAGCCAATTACAACTTCATAGAGTTGGGTCCCCGGGGCACCGGTAAATCGTACTTCTTCAGCGAGTTTTCACCGTATGCGACGCTAATCAGCGGCGGTCAGGCTACGAAAGCAACCCTTTTTTATAACAACGCCCGGAATAAGATAGGGCTGGTGGGTTTCTGGGACACGGTCGCATTTGATGAAGTTGCAGGCATCAAAATCAAAGACACGGACACCATCCAGATTATGAAGGACTACATGGCCAACGGCCGGTTTTCCCGGGGCGTCGAAGTGATTGCCGATGCCAGCATGGCCTTTGTCGGGAACATCGACCACTCCATCGAGCAGATTGTCAACTCGACGGATTACGATTTGTTTATGCCTCTGCCCAAGGAATTTGACCTGGCAGTGATGGACCGGTTCGCCTGTTATCTGCCGGGGTGGGAAATGCCCAAAAACAGCAGCGACTACCTGACCAATAACTACGGTTTCATCACCGATTACCTGGCTGAAGCCTTCCATTACCAGTTCAGTCACAGTAACCGGTACGAGGAGGTCAGTAAACGCATCCGGCTTGGTAAATCCGTAGAGGGCCGTGATGAAAAGGGCATCAAGAAAACCGTTTGCGCGTTTTTGAAGATACTGCATCCTGCCGGAGAACCGGACGATGAAGAATTTGAGGAATACGTGGCATATGCCGTGGAGTGCCGCCGCCGTGTAAAGGAACAGATGAACAAGCGAAAACCGGACGATGAATTCGCAAATATCAATCTCTCCTATATCACCGCGGACGGGCGCGAGGTCGTAGTCTATTGTCCCGAATCTAAGAACGCCCAGGCAACCCAACGACCTGTCCGTAGAGAACTTGGGCAATCTTCCGGGACTGACTTTCCGCTGCAGGAAAAACCGTCTAATGATAAACGACCCTTGCCTGGACCTGATGAAAAAGCTGGCGGCAAGCCATCCACTGCTCAAGAAGTGAGCCAGGATCTACCCGGGACACCCAACGAAGACGAACCCAAGGAGCAGCACTTCACGATTTTATACGGGGATACGGGCTACAGTTACGAGTCCATCATTGGACCATACTTGAAAGGAGCCAGGGAAGTCACCGTTGAAGACCCGTATATCCGTTTGCCTCACCAGATCCAGAACTTTGTCCGGTTCTGTGAGACTATAGTAAAGCTCTCCTCGATCCGGCAGATCAACCTGATTACAGGTTATGATGAGAGTACCAAGATCTCAGAAATGCACGATCGACTCGGTGAGGTAAAGCAAAGCCTGCTTGAACTAGACATTGTCCTGGATATCAAACTAAATCCTAACTTGCACGACCGTGAAATCCGCCTGGACAACGGGTGGGTAATTAAAATCGGGCGCGGCCTCGATTTCTACCAGAAACCCGCTAGTTGGTTCGAAATCGGCGCCAATGACCTGTCCCTACGAAAATGCCTGGAGACAAAGGTGGATATTTTTAAAGTGACATTGCCTCAATAATCGCAAACACTCAGGTAAGCGCTTACTGTTTGTTAAAATACTCAAATTGCGCAGTCACAATATGAGCTAATACCTCACTCTCATTCAGGGACCACTGGATCGCCACGATGCAATTGATCAACTACCCGGTCTTTCCATTACCTAAACATTTTTACGTCTCGCCTGGAGACTAAATATTTTTGTAAGTATAGTAAACATAATATTTCATGGCAGGAAAATTGTAGCATTGCACCGAAATTAGGCGTAAGGCAGGCATGATATAGGTTACCTTGGCGATAAATTGTTTAAGAGGGTTTTTGTTGTTGAAGGTTTCTTTTATTGTTGCGTGTCGCTTAGGATGTGGTTGTTAGTCCCATGTTGATATCAACTTTTTCTGGTTCATCACTAGATTGGATTTTGGGGTGACGGGCGTGGGCGTAGTTATTCTCCATTTATCTGACCTGCACTTCGGGGCTGAAAAAGGTAATGCTTCAGGTTTGGATGAGCGGGAAGTCGTGCTCAGGAGTTTGATCGACTTTATCAAGGTACAGCCTCAAGAATGGCATCCTGAGATCGTCTGTATTTCCGGAGATATCGGGTATGCAGGCAAGGAAAGTGACTACGCGGCAGCGGTCGAATGGCTTAAGCAGTTGATCAATGCAACGGGTCTTTCTCCGAATGACATAATTTTATGCCCAGGAAACCACGACGCAGATTTGGGTATTAGAGGGATTGGTTTTCCAACAGATGCCGACATTGCTGATGAATGGCTATCTCTCCCAGTGCCGCCCCACCTTCAGAATCGGTTTGCTGCGTTTTCTCGTTTCTGCAAAGACTTTGGGATACCCCCAGTTAAGATTAAAGGTGAGGACAACTACCTTTGTGGTTCACGGACCCACAAGGGCATCATGTTTATCGTGCTGAACTCGGCGTGGTTCTGCCAAGGCAAGGGCAAGGGCGATAAGGGGATCCTCTGGGTAGGCTTGCCTCATATTTATAGTCTTGAAGCAGAGGGGATCATCAAAGAAACAAATGCAGGAGAAGATGTCCCGTGTATTGCCTTGATCCACCATCCTCGGGAGTGGCTTAATGATAGTGAACACACACCCTATGCTTCGAGCAACCGTCCTGGCACTATGGACTACCTGAGCCAGCGCTGTCACATTATCCTGACTGGACATACGCATGGCGTAGCCCGGTTCCCCGACAAAATAGCGGGAGCTGCGTGGCACATAACGTCTGGGGCGACATATGAGAATGCCGGCCATTTTAACAACTTTGCCCTTCTCAAGGTCGAGTCGAATGGCTTTACCCTTCGCCAGTTCGAATTTGATCCGCGGGCCAGTAGTAAACCGTGGAGCCCCAAGGGCAAAGCCGAGTTCTTCCCGTTTTACAACCCAAGGCCGCCGGGCGTCCCCGAATCGCCTCGTTGTGTGACCCATGGAATCACTGTGGAGGATTTGGGGGAACGGGCTGCAAGATTCGCCGAACGTGAGATGGAGAAAAAGTCCCGGGCCATCCAGAGAGAAGGTGAGCTGCCAGAACCCATCTTACGTTCGGTGAATGCGTACCTCCGCCACGAGCGGTACTATCTGGACGACAGGGGCCGGATCCAACCCGGGCACAGAGAAGTGAAAGAGAGCCTGCAAACTGCAATCGCGCGCAGTTCAAGGACACTGCTCCTTGCCGAGCTGGGCGCGGGGAAAAGTACACTTGCGGCGCAGGTAGTCATCCACCTTGTTCGCCAGCAAGGATTGCTAAGCTTTTTCATTCCTGTCGGTAAGCTGAAGGGCTATTCATTTGAAACCGTTGCCGGTGCCCTCGACGCCCTTTCGTCGTTCATCAAAGGCCAGATTGTCCCCGAATGGGGCGACTTTCACCTGCTTGGCTTACTACGTCAGAGAATAGAGCTGACACTTGTTCTTGACGGCCTGGATGAACTGAATCCTTCAACAGCCCGGAAGCTTCTGGAGCGTATGTCTGACGTCGTTCACCAATGGGCGAACGTTCGAGTGGTGGCCACGGGAAGACCCTTAGAACTTACCGGGTTCAACTACGAGGAGTGGCAATTGCTGGAGTTGCCGAGCCTGGACGAGGATGAAATGTTCAGGTTGTTGCAGAATGTTGCAATATCAACCGGCTGTTCATCAGAGGATGCCAAACAAGAGGCACGTAATTGCCTATCGGTTTTGAAGGGAAGGAGCGAACTCGCCGCGATTGCCTCCACTCCTTTGTTTCTTCGCTTGCTTTACCCATATTTAGGAAATGATGCAATCTTAAAGGAGTATACTCTGGGTGATCTCCTGTTTGATTTGCTGGAAGAAAGGCTAATAACCTGGAGTCACCGGGAAGGACGCGAACCATTAGAGCCAGAACTGGAAAAGGCATATCCTACCGCACTCAGCAAGCTAGCCCTTCTTGGGCGGGTAGCCAAGGAAATCTCACTCGCCCGGGATGGAGTGGTCAGGCGCGAGGCTCTCGAACTGGCAATTCAAGAGGACTTGAAAGACCGGGGACAACCCCAATAACTTGCTGCCCAAGGCATCGTTTATCTAATCCGCCAGGTTTTGGTAAACGAGGACGAAGCAATCAGTTTTCCGCTTCAGCCATTGTTTGAGTGTGCGTTAGCAGCCTATCATTTCGACCGTCTTCTTTCAGACAAGTTGGGGAAACCAGAACTAAACATTCCATGGCGAGTGGTATCATTCATGGCTACCTTGACGCGCCGAACTAACAGGGCTGAACTCTGCCGGGAGTGGTTTGCCGGCTATCTTTCCCGACTTCTGAATGAAAGCCGGAATATCCCTGCGGCGGCGTATATCGTTGCAGAATCTGATGACCGGGACCTGGCATCCCATGTGTTGAAGCAATTCTTAAGTTTAGGATTTCGACCCCTTCGTGTTTTCAGGGATGATCGTGGTTATTCGGCCCAGTGCCTGGCACGGACCATCCAGTTGGCCGGGGACGAGGGCATGCTTTGGTTTTGGGAACAATACCTGGACTCAACCAAACCTGCTTCGGATTACATCTACGAATTGGGTGGCGAGATTCTTAGCTATTGGGTAGCACTGCACCCTGATAATATCTCCACTCCGGTTAAGGAACGATTACTGGCGATCCTTCCGGCCCATCTGGCCGTGGGGTTTTACGCCAGTAAACGTATTTTGGCCCCCATTGCGCTTGTGTTCCCTCAAGCATTCCCGGCGCAGCAGCGGGTTGAACTCTACATTGAACTGCTCTGGAGAGGCCCCCTCCAGGATGAAGCCAGGTCTGCTATCTTCAGGGAAGCAGAGTCCGGCCACATGAAAGAAGTACTGGAAGCCCTGGGGAAGGCTGCTCGTATAGGGTATGAGTCAGGCGGACCAGCCGCGGAGATATGGCTAACGCTGAACCCTGTTGCATTACCTCCGCTGGACATTTTACGCGCAGCTATCAAGGGCGGCTATGGAAAAAGAGCCAATAGCACTGTTGCTGCCGCTTGGTCAACTTGGGTAGGTAGGGTCCCTCGTGATCGCGTTCGGGCTCTCCTCAAAGCCTGGCTGTCATCCGAAGATGGCGAACTGGCTTGTGTTGCAGCATGCGTCCTCTACGAAATGGGGGAAAATGACTGGCGCGAGCTGGCTCCGGCTCTTATTCGGGGACTTCACGACGGTGGCAAAGTTGAAAAAGGCGAAACTATTCTTAGAAAGCTACTTGAGAATAGCGGGGAGCAGGCCCTCGAATGGTTAGTCGATCAATTTGACCCCGAAGCTACCAGGTTCGATCTCCGCAACTCCAGTGAGTGGAGAATTCTAATTGGGAGCTTCCTTCAGATGGAGGAACCCAAACCAGAATGGCTTTGTCATGCTGTTGCCGGTATGAACGATTACATCCTGTCGCGTTACCCGGAGATAAGGCAAAGCCTTTGCGATCTGCTCAATGGTAGGCACGGTGCGGTTTATACTGGCGCGTTGCGAGAGCAATTGTATTCTATTGATCCAAAGGTCAGAAAACGCACAGCTTGCGTGCTGGCCACTGTTTTTCCCGACAGTGAGGGAAAGGCCCTTGAAATTGCCCTTCAGGGAGACTATGAAACTGGCGTTTTGAACTGGGAAGCGTTTGCTCAGCGTCTTAGGATTGGCCCCTCTGTCCTATCCCACCTTCGCGCCCGCTATAAGGAATGGGGAGAGAGAGCACAGGTTTTTTCTCTGCTCCTTCTTTACCGAAACGGTGTCGAACTGAGCGAATCTGAGTGGGCACAGCTAGTGGGTGGATTCCTGAAAGGTCACCGTTTCGTGGATTCTGAATCACTCAGGGAAGTACGCCCGGTGCATAATCCTGTTCTTGCAGACGCTCGGGCATATCCTTATTTGGTCCAGGCGTTGCTTGGGGCCGAAAGGGAAATAGCCAAGGCAGCAGCTAATGAACTTCTGTGGCACCATTCCCAAAGGCTGACACTTCAAGAGCGAGCCAGAGCGTCCTTGCTGGCCCTGGATTTTTCTATGAATCTGACCATGTTGTTTGCAGAACGAGACAGAGCAGCTCAGGATAGAGAATATCTGCGGACGATCATGGGAATAAGCGCCGAATATGGAGGCAAGGGTGAGGGGGAGTCGGCTCTTTCCCTCTTAATCCGGACGCTGGAGGATGCCGGTGCGTGGAAGAAAGTTATATGGTCCAGCCTTTTTACAGGGAATATGCGGTCTCGTTTTAATATTGAGCAAATTGGTGAGTGGTTGTACGAATTGGCGTTAAACGATTCAGCCTGTAAACTTGGAATTCGTAATGCCGTCGCCGAATTCCTTGACGATGCGCGAGTAAGGGATTCCCAGTCGGCGGCAGCGCGCCTAATGCTCGGGTTGCTCGGGCACTGTTTTGGCGCAGTCAGCGACGACATACTCCGCCAGCTGTTGATCTCCTCAAGTGGCTACACGGAAGGGCCCATCACGGTTTGCATGGTCGCTCGTCTCGGCGGTGTAGTACCTGAGTATAAGAATGCAGTTGAACGAAGAGAGAACGAAGCAAAGGTTAGCTTGTCAAGTGAATTTCTGACATTGTCGGATTTGGAGAACAGGATAGATATGGCCTTACTGCCGTCAGAGGAATTACATCCCGATTTCTTCAATCTCCTGGAGCCTCGTTTGCTAGCTGATGACTTACAACCGGAGCGCCTGAAGCATTACGCCAGTGCTGGCCGTTGGGGCGGTTGGTTCAGTGTTATTGCTGAATACTACCGTTACGGGGCAATAAACCTCCCTCGGTTGGCATCCTTAACTCATTGGTGGTGGAGGCCAGGTGCAAATACTCGACTTGAGTCGCTTTATCGCAGAATGAGTACTGTACAGAGTAAGATATACCGACATATTTCCAATAATGCCGAAGCACGTGCAAAGTTCATCCCGGAGTTGCGGGCTCTTGGGACCTTAAAGTACGGCGACGAAGCAATCCGGGTTATGTTGTTGCTTGCCAACAAGGCAAAACTCTCCGATGAGGAGATAGACTCAATGTTCGATCAAGTGGCGAGTGCCGAGTTTGGGTTCGGGTGGCCGGAGTTCCTGGAATGGTTCGTCAAGTGGATAGTTGAAGAAGCTGAGAACCACCTGGAAGTCGTCCGCAGGGCTGTCCAGCGCGGGTTGCATACGCTGGCCAACCACGAACCTGAACACGGGGATGATAGCTTAGCACACGTTTTATTGCCTCCCGTAGCATGGATGATCAGGGAGCCTGTGGACGAATCCAGTGTTAATGTGTTCTTTTACGGACTTCATAAGATCCTGCTTCCAAGTAAGCGAACTGGCAGGAATCAACTTGACGACGTTTACAGCCTCCTTGATCCAATATGGAACCGTGTACCAATGGAAGTCATCCGAACTGTAATATCTAAAGGCCTTCTATCGGAGCGGCCCGAGGTTCGCATGTTCTGCCGCTTGTTGGCAGCTTTCGCAAGACAGAATGATATCCCTTAACGAAGCAAGGGATACGGACTTCAAACGCGGAATTAACTGTGCATTGCACATCGTGGGCACATTTTACCTCCGGAGGCTCGAATGATGACTAACGACTATAACATTCATCTAAATTTTCTGCCGTTCGCGTCTGATCTTCCAGACTTTATCATCTATAGACGACTCAAGCAGGATCCACATGAGCAGCGTCCCGCAGATAGAGAGATACGAGCATATTCACTTCCCTACGATCCTGCAAACATTGAGGACCGAGGCAATTACTGGGTATCTCTTAAAGCTTATGAGGGATTTGAAAAATGCCTTATCTCGCCGATGTCCAATAACCACTTGACGAAATGGGTGTTATTCCAAGGTCTTCGCCAATCGGCCGAGTCAAAACTAAAACCTGAGGATGTAGTAGTAACAGGACAAGGCTTCATTAATGAAATTCGCTTTCCACTTCGGAAGTACAATGAGGGACAGGAAGAGCTTATAGTCCAACCCTATTTCCTGCGAGTAACTCGCTCTTTTGGGTTCCTGGTTGACTTCCATTTCCGACTTGCTGAAGGTGTCCAGTATTCCCGGCGTGTGCAACAGCTAAGCTTAAGCCTTGATAAGCATTTCAAGCGTAATCTTGACTACTATGTAGATCGTATTTCAAGAATCAAGAAATTTGTGGATGAGAGATGGTCTGTATTAGGCTCCGTAATTCTGCCCGGCGTTGACATACCTGTTAAGCTCAGTCGTAACTTCCAAACTGTTAGAGCTGATCGTTTGCGCTCCAGAGTGTATGTTTTTACAGGCGACAAAGATTCAAAAAGCCAGTTCACTGGTCTGAGAGATTATGGTCCGCTTGAACCACTTAAATCAGCGCCCCTTCTGCTGTTCGTATTCCGGGAGGAGGATCGCCAGGCCGCGAGAACGTTAGCCATGGCACTGAAGGGATCTACTCGGCATGGCAACTTTCCGGGCTTTTCTCAATTGTTCAAGACCGAATTAAAGATCGATTCGAACCCTATTGTGGTAGAAGAATTTTCAGTCGCTACTGCGGTACGAGTACTCGACCGGGTCCGTTTAGCAAATGATGTGACAGTACCTATTTTTGTATTACCGAATAAAAAAAGTCCAGGTTATTTCGAACATAAAGCTATTTTTGCCAAAGAAGGGGTCGCTACTCAGGTATGCACACTTCCGACCATCCATGATGCGGACGCACTGCGATGGTCCATATCGAACATCGCCCTTCAGGTTTTCTGCAAAGCTGGAGGATTACCCTGGAAGGTACGTGCCACCAGTGATAGGTCTCTCATCATTGGTATCAGTCAATCGCATAAGATCCGCAAGACAAAGGAGCGAACTGTTGTCGAGAAGTATTTCGCATTTTCGGTTCTTACTGACAATAGCGGACTTTTCCAAAAGATTCAAATTCTTGGTGAGGGAAACGATGAAAGGACATACCTCGATCAACTAAAGGCAAGCTTACAAGAGATTCTAAATCGCAATGCTGCAGACTTCAATCGGATCGTTATTCACACCTCTTTTAGGCTCAAGCGAAAGGAAATTGACGCCATCCAGGCGGTCGTACGAGGAGCCAAAGCCAAAATGGGTACAAACGGCTGTCGCTTTGCTGTTATAAAAGTGAATCAGAAGAACCGATTTTTTGGTTCTAACCCACTTGTAAACAGCCTTGTTCCCTACGAGGGTACGCTGGTTCGACTTGGTCAGGGGGAATACCTCGTATGGTTCGAAGGAATTTTCCCAGATCGAACCACCGTAACGAAGGCATTCCCAGGACCGACCCATGTTGAACTATTAAAAGTTAGCGATGACGCGAAGATCAGCGAAAGAGAACTGCTTCAGGACTTGATGAACTTATCAGGAGCAAACTGGCGAGGTTTCAATGCAAAGAGTGCACCGGTTTCAGTCTTTTACTGTCATCTTCTTGCTAATCTTGTTCACGAGTTTCATGATCATGATCTTCCCATGCCTGCTGTTGAGCAACTGAGACCGTGGTTTTTGTGAGGTGCAGTTATGAGTTACAGGGATATTATTTTTCTCCTTGGTGCAGGCGCTAGTGCGGAAGCTGGAATACCGACATCCAAGGAAATGATACAAAAAATTGAGACGCTGCTAGGCGAGGACGAACGCTGGGATGAGTATGAAAAGCTTTATAATCACATCAAGAGCGCAATATACTATGCTGCCGGTCTTAAGGGCAGTTTTTACGATGAAGTACAATACAATATTGAAACGCTAGTTAATACACTCTATGAACTGGAACAGAACGAGGACCATCCGTTATATCCGTTCATAACATCGTGGAATCCCCGGTTCGTCGAGTTGGCTAGACAGGATTTTAAAAACATTCGCAAGTTTCGAGATCTCATCCTTGACAAGTTAAAGCAATGGATGTCTCCCGACGACGCAAGTAAAGGCGATTACTACCAAGGTTTCAAGCGACTCCAGCAAGCTTTGAACTTACCTTTGCGTGTTTTCTCGCTCAACTACGACCTATGCCTCGAGCGTTTACACAGCGAAGAGTTTCGAGTCGAAACCGGGTTCGGTGGATTCGGGTCGAAATTCGTCTGGGACTGGCAACGATTCGAGGAAGGTGGCAGTGGCCCGGAGCCCCCAGAGATTTACCTTTATAAACTTCATGGTTCAATTGATTGGAAGCGCGATCCTATTACAAAGCAATTATATCGGGTCGAACAGACGGCTGGAATCGATGCCAAGAGTATGGAGCTTATCTTTGGACGATCCTTTAAGCTTGAAACCGGTGACCCATACTTGTTCTATCTGTACGCATTTCGGCAGGCGTCATTGGATGCGCGGCTGCTAATAGCAGTTGGCTATGCTTTCGGAGATAGCCATATTAATAACATTCTTGCTCAATCACTGCACAAAGACGAAGCGCAGCGTCTTTTGGTTGTTGAAAAGTGTGATAAAGCAGAAACAGATGGGCGACAAACTAAGGTGGCTAAGGCGCTTGACATAAGGAAAGAGCAGGTAGTAGTCAAATTCGAGGGAGCCAAAGCATTCCTGGAAACTGACAGGCTGGATAAAGAGCTGTTAGGCATGATACCCAAAAGTCCCGACGCTCCGTTTTGATGATAATATTTGGTGATGGCCTATTGAAATCAAAGCAACCGGGAAACGGGCGTTAGGGAAGGTCGGTTTTTCCGGTCCTGGGAACTCGGGGACTGGTTGATTTTTCGTATTCATTCACCGGATTAAAGCTTCAATCCTCATCTCTTTTTAATTTCCAAGTGCCAGGTCTAAATCCACCGCCTTTAGGCGGTCAGTTTTTAGTATTAACCCAGCGGTAAAAAGTGTAAATTAATTCAATGGGTTTTAGGGAAAAATATGTTATAGCCGGTATTATACTGTACTAAATTATGGTTAATGCTCAATCAGTTAAGATTATAACTGGGGTAAAGAATTTTGCTCAGCCAACTCAGGTTCAAAAAATTTAAAAGTTTTGCCGATGCCACCATGCCCGTGGAACCAATAACCATTTTGATTGAGGCCAATGCCAGCGGCAAAAGCAATGCCGTTGACGGATTGCAAATTCTATCCGGACTGGCCCAAATCGCGAGTTGATAGATATTCTTGACGGCATCCGGGGCCAGGAGACGGGTATACGGGGCGGCAGCAGGGGGGGCCGAGATAAGACAGCGCTTCTTTTGAGCTGGGTTGTTCCTTGGATTGTGGAGACTACAGCCTGGACTATGATATTAAAATTGGTGTAAAGCCGCGAGTTTGGCTATTGAGCGAATCGTTATACAAAAAAGTGCCCGGGTCAAAGCAAAAAAAGCTTGTTTACCGGACGTCTTCACCAGATGAAAAAAGCGGCGACATCCAGGTAATGTACCATACAAACCAGCGGGGAAGGAACCCTCAGGTGCCTTTTTTAAGAAATTACTCCATCTTAAGCCAGATTCCCGGACGTTTTCCCGCTGATTCCAATGCAGCTCCTGAAGTAAGAAAAATTTTTGATAAAGTTACTTCTATTTTGAGGGGGATTCTCATTTTAAATCCGGTTCCCCATCTTATGAGAGACTATGTCCACCGTTCCAGTACAAAAATTGCGCCCACAGCCGAGAATTATCCGCCGTGATAACCGAATTGATAAAAGACCGGGACACAGTGGATTGTTTTTTTAGTTATGGTGTCTTACAATATAGGTAAGAAAGGAGACTTTTTGTTATGGAAATCGTTCGGTTATCTTCTAAAGGACAACTGGTACTTCCCAAAAATATCAGGGAGCGCCTTGCCTTAAAACGGGGGTTGGAGCTGAAAGTGGAATTAATTGGAGGCAAGATAATCCTGGAACCCGTCTACCAGGAAACTAAAACGGATTGGCGTCGTTGGCGGGGCTCTTTAAAGGGCGGACGGGCATTGGAAGAACATTTGGAAGAGCACAGGCAAGAGGTGGCATGCGATGATCAAAATATTTGATGCTTTTGCCGTACTCTGTTGGATGCAAGAGGAGCCCGGTTCATCTTATATTAATCATTTAATGGAGGAAGCTGAAAAAGAGACAGTTAAGATCCAGATATCAGCCATAAATGTTGGCGAAATTTTTTACCGCCTTCTTAAAAGTGGTAAAAATAAAGAAGCTGCCTCATTTTTATCTGATATCAAGAGGAAAACATTTCCCTGGCAGGTAGTGCCGGCAAATAATACGCGTGTTTGGGAAGCAGCAAAATTAAAGGGTGAATACAGGATTTCTTATGCCGATGCCTTTGCCATGGCACTGGCCAAAGAAACGGGAGGTGAAATTGTTACGCGGGATCCCGAGATAATTGAAGCTTGTCATGGCGGGCGTTTTTTACTCGATCAGATGCCCTTATAAAAGTCAAATACCGGCCCAATGGAGAGTGATGCCAAGATGAATTTGCTGGATTTTGAAGACCACATAAACGATACAATACTTGCCCGGGGCTGGGAGTATTACCGGGACGGCTGTATAAAGTCCGTTGAAAAGAAAGATAAAAACTACTACACGGCGGTTGTGGCCGGAATTTATGACTACAATATCACAATCGGGCTTGGCAATGAGGGCCGGCCAAAGAACCTCCCGCCGACTGGCTCACAAGAATCCTCTCCGCACAGTCTGGGGACAAGCTTGTAAAGTTTCTGGTTTCGCTGGCGCAGCCGGGATAATATTGCAGCCGGATAGATAAAAATGGCCAATCCATGCAGGGTTTTCAAGCGCCGGGCCAGGTTGCCGGCCAGGGAAAGCATCAATGAGGCCGGAGGGTAAAAAACTCCAGTATGAGGTCAGGTCGGGGAGAAAGGGATTCGGTATTGCGCGCTTGGACGAAATGTTGTGTGGTGGGTTGACAGAAGGGACTATCACGCTCATTTCCGGTGGTACAGGTACGGGTAAAACCGCGTTTGCTCTTAAGTTCTTGCTGGANGGNGCNGAAAAAGGCGAAAAGGGACTATTCCTTTCTTTTGAAGAGCCTGCGGCTCAACTTCAGGTTGCTGCCCGTCACCTGGGGTGGGAAATAGATAGATATCTGGCCGGGGGTCGACTCGATATCAAGTTTATTTCTCCCATAGAACTGGACGTAGATAAGCATGCTTTTAAAATACTGGACATGGTCAGGGAAAAGAAGGTGGAGAGGTTTGTCATCGATAGCATCTCTTCTTTCGAAAGCAGCGTTTCTGATCTACAAAAGTATAAAGATTATCTATGGGCGATAGGGCAGGAGCTTAAAAATGCGGCATATCACCACCATATTCACGGCGCTCAACGAAGAGCCCTTTTCACCGATCGTAGTAACGAAATCTCAAATATCTTTAATGACCGATAATATAATCATTCTGCGGTACGTGGAAGATGGTTCAAGCATCAAGAAAGTTCTTGGAATCCTTAAAGCCCGTGGGAGCAACCACGACAAGGCCCTGAGGGAGTATGAGATTACCCCGGACGGAATAAATATTCTCGGCAAATTAGGTAGAGCAGATATGTTGAGATGAGGTGCTACTAGATGCCGGCAAACCTTCTCCTTAGCATTTCGTTAAAAATACTGGCAGGATTTTCAGGATACGCTGGCCAAGGTAATGGATGCAAACATTTACATCTTTGATGCAAATGGCGGCTCTTTTTCCCGGTTCAGCCGGCCTGTCGAATTATGCCAGGAGGTAAACAAAGGAGGAAAGATCAACAACGAAAAGTGTATCCGTTTTTATAAGTCCGCCCTCGGTTCGTTAGAAGATAAAGACATGCTTACCTGTCCTTACGGGATTAGACTTTATGCGTACCGCCTGGGCACCTACGCCCAAAAGATAGGGTTCCTTGTCATTACTCCTGCCAGGAACAAAACCCGGGTGGAAGGTGAGGAAAAAAATACTTTTGTCACTAAAGCGAATAGTATTTACCAGACGATAAATGAGGTCCTTAAGGCCATCCTGGAAAAAAACCTGTTGGGATTGCGGAGGCTTGAATTGAACAGCATCTACGAAATCAGCCGCCTGATGACCTCGATCGTCGAACTGGACAAGGTCCTGGATCTCATAACGAATTCGCTGATCATAATTTACAAGGTCGAGCTGGGTTTTGTCGGCCTTCGAGAGAGTGATAAAATCAGGGTGGCGCAGGCTAAAGGTGAATACGGCCACCTGTTGATTGGGAAGGAATGGCCGATGGTCCAGCCGTTGATTGAGCAGGTATTTTCAAAAGTTGAGCCCTCATCTCTGAGTATTGAGGAATTAATGACTCTGCCTGGTCTCACCGGTTTAGAGGTTGCTTCCGGGAATGAAATCATGGTTTATCCCCTCTGGACTGCTTTGGGTGCTGTCGGGCTGTTAGGTATAGTGGCCCCTGTTTCCCTGGATGACAACGGTAGCAAAAACCTGCAGATATATGCGAACTTCGCCGCGGTAGCCCTGGCTAACGCGAGGCTTATACACCGCCTGGAAAGAGAAGCCGAAACCGACTTCTTGACCGGTTTCTTTAACAAGCGCGCCCTGCGCAACTTGCTGAGCGTCGAAATTGAGAGGAGAACAAGGTACGGCACGCCCCTCTCGGTTATTTTCCTGGATATAGATGACTTCAAGACTTACAATGATATCTTTGGCCACGTGGCTGGCGATGTGGTGCTGCAGAAGACGGCAGAGATAATAAAAAACTCCATCAGGCTCGTGGATATTGCATGCCGTTACGGGGGCGAAGAATTTGTAATCATTCTACCAGGGACGAAAGAGGATGGTGCCGCAGCAGTGGCGGAAAGAATACGGCAATCGATTGAGAGTTTTCCTTTCCCGCACCGCCGGGTAACGGTGAGCCTTGGCGTAGTCTCGGCCAAAGAAAATGATTCTGTCGACTCGCTGCTTGCAATGGCGGATCAGGCCTGTTATCAGGCGAAGAGACAGGGGAAAAACCGCTTCTGCCTGGACCCGACGTAACAATATTCCCTTATCCAAGAACAACCCCCTGGGGTTGGATGGAAAAGACCCTCTGGCCGGGTATAAAATGTGAGGGGGTGTTGACATTGTCCGGAAAACCTGAAGTTGCAGAATTCAGCGAAGACGAAGCTCGTTTTTTGAGTGTCCTTCGTACAAGCCTGGCCCTTGCTATGGAACGAGGGCTAGAGGAAAAAGCAGCGATGCTCAAGAAGCTTATTGAGGTCGGGCAGATGATATCTTCCAGTTTAGAAGTGGACGTGATCATTAAATATACGTTGCAAAGCCTGAAGGATGTCATGCATGCGAAGTGGTGTGTGCTGGGACTGTATGACGAAGAAACGGGATTGATAATGCTGAAAGGGAGCCCGAAACTCGGCGAGGAAATTCAAGGAAAGGTTGAGCGGGCAAATGTAGAAGGAACGATCTTGGGTGAGGTGCTGAAAACAGGGCAGCCCCTTTTCATCGAAGATTTTGAAAGGTACGGTTGTTCTTTGAGACTGCCATATCCAAGCAAGGATATACGTTCGGCTGCCGTAGTCCCCGTGCAGGCCAGGGGAAAGACACTGGGTACGCTGATAGTATATATGCCTTTCCCTCACCACTGGGAAGAAAATGAGGTCGGTTACCTGTCGATCATAGCCAGTCAGGTGGGCCTGGCGATAGAGAACGCACAGCTTTATGAATCGTTACAGGAATACTACATGAGCGTTGTAAAGGCGCTGGCCGCAGCGTTAGAAGCAAAAGATAAGTACACGCAGGGCCATTCGTTGCGGGTAGCGCGGTGGGCGAAGGCTGTGGCTGGAGAAATGGGGCTTTCTGACAAAGAACAGGAAATGGTTTACATAGGGGGTCTCTTACATGACATAGGAAAGGTTGGGGTAAGGGAGCATATCCTGCTTAAGACAAGCGGGCTTACAGCGGCAGAAAAAAAAGAAATACAGTCCCACCCAAGCGTGGGAGCAAAGATCCTGGAACCGGCAAATCTCCCCAAAGAAGTAGTTGAGGCGGTTCTTTACCACCACGAAGACTATGGCGGCGGTGGTTATCCGGAAGGCATCGCTGGTGAAAAGATACCCCTTCTGGCCCGGATCATCAGGGTGGTGGACTCTTATGACGCCATGAATTCGGACAGGCCTTATCGCAGGGCGTTTTCCCAAAATTGGGTAATAGAGGAACTAAGGCGTTGTTCCGGGAAGCAGTTTGACCCGGCAGTGGTAGAAGCAATGAAAAATGTTTTAGAGCGGGATGAAGCGACCCGCACTTAAAGATGATTCGCAAAGACGGCCGGTTATGTTTTTTTACACACACGTACTTTTGATTGAAAGGAGCATATTAAAGTGGATAACAACCTGGTAGAAATGCTTGTTGAGGAGCTAGAGGCTGGTAGTAAGCACGAAGAGAAACTATGGCGAGAACTTTTGCCGGGAGTTGTTTCTGGTGCCGCCGGAAATAATTTGTGTGAGACGATACGGGAACCCTTGTTTGGGTTGCTTCATGAACTGGGAGAAACGGCGCTGGGAAGAAAGCTAAAGCTTGTTATCGAGCGTACACCAACTTTTCCGGTAGCCGAGCTTTTGCCGCTGATTCTAGATCTTTGTGGTGAGCTGCGCCACGATAGCGAGCAGGCTGTTCGCGAGCTTGAGCGCATGCTTTCGGAGCTGGCAACGCCGATTATCCGCATTTGGACGGAAGTACTGCTGGTGCCGCTGATTGGTGGCCTGGATAGTGACCGGGCGCAGGGTATGGCAGAAAAGCTTTTGGATCGCGTCAGTGCCACGCGGGCCAAAGTGGTAGTTGTGGACGTTACCGGGGTCCCCACGATTGACACGGCAGCGGGTGGTTTTCTTATCGAAACGTTTAGCGCAGTGAAGCTATTGGGAGCGGAGGTTATCCTAACCGGCCTTAAGCCCGAAATCGCCCACACCCTGGTTAAGCTGGGGATCGATTTCCGCATGGTGGCGATAGCGCGTGATCTTGAAGATGCTCTGCGCCAGGCTATAGCCATGATCGAGGAAGACAGGAGCCGGCAGAGAAAAATCGTATGGGCGCGGGGCAGTAATTTCCCAGGTGAATGTGAAGGTGGAGAACGCGATGGCATTTAAAGAAAGGGTGGTCCCAACCATAAGGATTGGTGATTCTTTGTTGGTGCCCATACAGATAGACCTGGACGATAAGACTGTGGAGCAGCTTCAAACACAGCTTTTGGCGGAAATTCAGGAGCACCGGGTACGGGCGGTTATTCTGGACGTACGGATGGTGGAGGTAATTGACAGCTATATATCCTATACTCTTACGGAGACTGCCGCCATGGCCCACCTGATGGGTTGCCGCACGGTGATCTGCGGTATTCAGCCTCCTGTGGCCCTAACCCTGGCACAAATGGGGATAGAACTGCAAGGTTTTTTGGTTGCTCGTGACCTCGAGCACGCTATGGGTCTGGTATATTCGCCCTGAGAGAGGAGTAGGAGGCCTTGGACGGGAAACTAAGGGAGTTGCTGGATATTCCGGAAAACGACTTTGACGTAGTGGTGCGCATCTCCCGGGAAGAAGATATTGCCATAGCCAGACAGATGGCCAAGCAACTTGCCCAAGAGCTTGGTTTTTCTCTCGCTGATGTAACCAAAGTAGCCACTGCGGTTTCTGAACTTGCACGCAATATCTATCGCTATGCACAACCTGGTAAAATAATGATCCGTAAACGGCCCGAGGAGAGCGGCGGGCCTGCCATACAGGTGGTGGCGGCTGATCGTGGTCCGGGCATCGAGAGCGTAGAAAGGGTTCTGACAAAAGGCTATACGACACATGAGCGCAGTCTGGGTATAGGCTTGTCGGGAATAAGGCGCCTTATGGATTTTTGTGAGATTGCCTCCGAAGTCGGCACGGGCACCGTGGTGAGGGTGGAAAAGAGGAGGCGCAAGTTTTGAGATTTCAAGTTGAAAAACCGGAAGCTGACGGGCAGGTACGAGAAGGCTCCGGGTGGGAGGTATTCGCTTACTCGCGTCCCCACTGGCGGGAGAAGGTAAACGGCGACCTTTGTTACACTAAAGAATTTGGTACCCACGCACTTGTAGTTGTAGCAGATGTGCTGGGCCATGGGGAGGGAGCACACCGCGGGGCGGTGGTCCTGGCGCAGGCGATGCAGCGGGCCGCGGGGGTTCTGCAGCAGACATACTCCGTTCTGGAAGAAGCGGCTTCACGGACGCGGGGATGCGCTCTTTTCCTGGCCCTGCTTGACCGGAAAGCGATAGAATACATCTTGGTCGGAAACATCAGAGGGTGGGTGCTGACGCGAAAAGGTGCGGAGGTCCTGGCGGGGCAGCCGGGCATTGCAGGCAAGAGAATGCTGAATCCTGCCGTCCGCCGGCTGGAGCTGCCGGGGCCTGCTCTTCTTCTGGTTTGTACCGACGGGATCAAGCGCAGCTTTTCGCCCGTGGGATTGCAATGGCTCCGGGAAGAAGGGGAAGGGGAAGAAACAGCCTGCCGTGTGGTAGAGAGATACGGCATTGCTGAAGACGATGCCAGCGTGCTGGTAGGGAGGAGGTATGTCTAGTTGCCGGGGGAATTCTATTCAACTTACCGCGGTTATCTTGAACGTTATATGTACGAAGGGGCTGCGGAGGGGGTGCTGCTGGAAGCGTACCAGGACCTGCCGCGCTGCCTGGACGAGAGCGAGGTACAGGCCGCCAGCATTTTGGACGTGCATACACGGGCACTGCGCGAGGTCTTGGGAATTAGGCGGGACAGCGACAACGTGCAGTGGATATACATAGCCCGTGCGACCGAGTTTTTGGCCCAGATCCTGATCGTTATTGATACCTTCTTCCTCCAGCTGAAGGAAAGGGTTGAGCGCGATCACCTTACCGGGCTTTATAACCGGCTGGCCCTTTATCGTTTGCTTCCCCGGATGCTCGAAGAAGCACAAAAACAGGGTAAGCCGCTTGTTGTGGCCATGCTCGATTTGGATGATTTTAAACAAATAAATGACCAGTACGGCCACCAGGCCGGTGACGAAGCACTCCGTTCCGTAGCTGGTTTTATCAAAAAAATTTTGCGGAATGATGACCTGGCCGTTCGCTTCGGCGGTGAAGAATTTGTAATTGTCCTTCCGGCGACGGATTTTGCTAATGCCAGGATTCCCCTGGAACGGATTCAGGCCCAAATAGCAGCGGAAAAGATACTGCCGGATGTGGAGGGTCTTACGGTAAGTATAGGAGTTGCCGGATATGCCGGCCGTGGCTCTGTCGATCCCGACGAGCTAATCCGGCAGGCGGATGAAGCGATGTATCGGGCCAAAGAATTGGGCAAAAACAGAGTGAACTTTGCCAGGGGCGATGATGGGGAGTGAGCGTACATGAGGTTTTCAAAGGGAATGCTGGAGCTTATTGAAGAACTAAAATTCCAGGCTGGTCAATTGCCCTTGGATTGGGTAGAGGTTACTGGAAGGGCGGCGCAAGCATACGCTGGCCGGCTGCGAGCCTTGCTGGAGCGGGCAGGGCAAGAGGCGAACGAGGCGGAACTGCGCGGAGCAGCGAGCGACTTATTGGCGTTGTTTGCTGGAAACCATGACGAGGAACTCTTGCGGCGGCGTATAGAACTCGGAAGAAAGCTGGACGCTGCAGAAGTGTCGCTGGAGCAACTGGTAACAGCCTATGGGTTCTTTTTCGGGCGTTGGTGCGACGAACTGGTCCCGGTTATCCATATCCTGGAGAGAGAACTGAAAAACTTTAAGTACGGCGGGACATCTTTGTTTCTTGACCTCGGCCTGCTGCTCCTGGGATACATGGGAGAGGTAGCACGCCAGATGCAGATGCTTTCGACAATAGATGTCCTTACAGGCCTTTTGAGCCGCCGCAAGTTCGAAGAAGAGTTGCAGCAGGCAATCGAGTTTGCGCGGTTCACAAAACGGGAGTTTTCTTTATGCTGGATAGACATTGATAATTTTAAGCTGATTAACGACGTTTACGGTTATACCGTAGGGGACATTGTACTTAAGGTTGTGGCTTACTTCCTGCAGGAGTCGCTCCCCGACGCCTTTGCTATTGCACGCATAGGCGGTAACGAGTTTGGGGTTATGTTGATGGATACGGGTCCTGCTGAAGCGCTGGCAAAGGCGCAGGTACTGTGCTATGGCATTGCCGAGCTGCAAAGTCGTCCTTTGGGGGAGGAGGGCATTTTCATTACAAGCAGTATCGGCGTGGCTTCGTACCCCCATCATGGGCAAGCGCTGGCCGACCTTATGTTAGCTGCCGAGATTGCTCAGGTAACGGCCAAGAGGAAAGGTAGGAACCGGGCGCAGCTCATAGATGCGCTCAACGAGAGTACTAATCCTACTGTGGTTCACGAGAGAATTCTTCTCTTGCAAGAAGCTCTGCGTTCGAAGGAGTGCATCGTCCCCTTTTATCAGCCGATTGTAGATTTAGAGACTGGCAAGCCATTAGCTTACGAAGTGCTTGCCCGCGTGAGGAGAGGGGAAAAGTTTCTTTCTGCCGGGCTTTTTATAGAGGCGGCCGAGCAATCCGGCCTTATGAAGGATATTGGTAGTATCGTCATAGAGCAGGCTATGCGGGAAAAAAAGAGTTCTTGGGCGAAGGACAAGCTTTTCTTTATTAACTTCTCCATGCGCGAGGTGGAGGGCAGAGAAACTCCATGTTTCTTGGCCGACCTGTTCAACCGCTACGGCATCAGTCCGGAAGAAATTGTGGCCGAAATTACCGAGCGGGAAGCCGTGCTTGATATTAATACCGTGCAGGCTTTCGCCAAGGAGCTGACAGATCTTGGGGTGCGCATGGCGGTCGACGACTTTGGAAGCGGTTTTTCCTCATTTCTTTATCTTCGTTACTTTGACTGTTACTTTGCCAAGATTGAGGGCTCCCTGGTGCGTGAGATAACCAGGAGTGGACGCGCCAGGATGATTGTAGAAAACATGGTAAAACTTTTGCAAGGGCTTTCGATAGAGGTGGTGGCCGAGTTCGTAGAGAACCGTGAAGCAGCTGAAATTTTGCGCCGTGCCGGCGTTCGATATGGGCAGGGTTATTATCTGGGCATGCCCTTACGGTGTCCTGGTAACGGGGATTAGCGTCAATGTTTGCTGGGCCAGCTGTAGGTGGGTTACCAGGCCGGGAGTATTCCAGTACCGCACCCGGTAACTCTGCTGGCAGGCGCACAGGGCCAGGGGGCTATAGCCAGGTGGGTCTTCCCGGTACCGGTGGGATGGAAGGTTGCTCAAGCGGGGTTTTAACTTGTTAATTTATATACCGCAGCCGCCACATAAGCCTACGCCGAAGATAAGCAGGATCAGGATTATGAAGATTATAAATCCCCAGTTCCCGATACCGGGTGCGCAGCCGACTCCTTCAACTTGTGCCATGTAATTTCCCTCCTTGACTTGTTTTTATATATAATACGGTTTGGATGGCTGATGTGTGATTGTAAATTGGTTTGTTTCCGGCGCCTGGGAGCCTTTTTCACGCTGCTTACATATGGTTGTGCTATAATGTTAAAAAAATCGGTTTTATATTTATGTTTGGGGAAAGGATGATGGAGCGTGCCCAGCGTAGTTATCATGGCCGGCGGCCGGGGGGAGAGATTCTGGCCGCGCAGCAGAATGGCGATGCCGAAGCAATTTTTAAACTTAATTGGAAGCAAGACGATGCTGCAGTTGACAGTGGAACGCGCTGAAGGATTGGTTGACATAAACGATATTTATGTAGTGGCGGGAATAGAGTTTAAAAAAATTATCCTTAGACAAATCCCGCATTTGCCGGAAGATAATATTATTATTGAACCCTTCGGGCGGGATACTGCGGCGGCTGTCGGGCTGGCTGCTTTGGTTGTCCGCCAAAAAAATCCTCGCGATGTGATGATCGTGCTTCCGGCCGACCACTATATTAACGATATATCCCGCTTTCAGGATGTATTGAGGAGCGCTGTGGTTGCGGCAGGACGGGGGGATGAAATTGTTACTCTGGGGATTACCCCGCACAGGCCGGAGACGGGGTACGGCTATATTTGCCAGGGCGAGCTGTTTGATACCGTTGCCGGGATTCCGGTCTACCGGGTAGTCCGTTTTCTGGAAAAGCCGGACTATACGCGGGCCCTGGAATTCCTCTCGCGAGGGGATTATTTGTGGAATAGCGGCATGTTTATATGGCGGGCAGATCTGATTAGTAAATTAATTGATATACATGCGCCTCTGTTAGCTGAGGGTTTAAAGAGAATTGAGGCGGAGTTTGGTACAGAGCGGTATTCAGGTGTGCTTGAAGAAGTTTACGCTGATTTGCCGAAAATTTCCGTAGACTACGGCATCCTTGAGCGGGTAAGCAATGTTTTGGTAATACGCGGGGATTTCGGCTGGGATGATATCGGGTCCTGGACGGCTCTGGAAAGGTATTCTGATAAGGACGACAGGGGCAATGTCCTTGACGGCAGGGGTGTGTTGCTGGATACAAATGATACATATGTATATTCCCCTGATAAGACGGTAGCCATTATAGGTGTTGAAGATTTAATTGTAGTAAATGAAAGCGATTGCCTGCTCATATGTCACAAGGACAAGGCGCAGGAAATAAAGCGTGCCGTACAGGCTTTGCGGGATAAGGGGTACGAGGATGTGCTGTAGTGCAGGTAGCTGGTGTAAAGATGGGGAGGAATCCTGATGGCCGGGGGTAATGGTGCTTACACCCCGGCATTGTACAGGATGTTCCATATGCCCCTGAGCCTGGTGATGAACAACTGCAGGTGGCTGCTATCGGTTCCGCGGGAGAAAACCTAATCTGGTTTGTCTTTATAGAAAACGGCCTTTCGGGAATTTACTTTTTAGTAAAGGACTTAAAGATTGTTTTTGCGCTGGAAGCAGCAACACTGAAAAATCCCTTGTGAGTCGTGAATATTTCTTCCAGGGCTTCAAGCAGCGTGTTTATCTGCTCCCTGGTCACGTCCAGGGGTGGTTCCAGGCGGATGACGTTGGGGTTATTCAGAGTATAAGCGGTGATAATCCGGTATTTATTGAGCAGTTCCCCGGCAATCATGCTGCCCAGGTACTCTGCTGAAACTTTGTTGGCCAGTCCGAAAGAAATTTTTAATGCAAAGCCCTCTGGCTGGTTGAATTCAATTCCAGCCATCAAGCCGCGGCCGCGCACGTCTTTAAGTAAGGGGTGGTTTTTTTTCAGCTGTTGGAGCCCGGCCAGCAGGTAATCACCGCTTTCCCGCGCCCGTTCCGGCAGGTGCTCCTCATAAAGCACCTCCAGGGTTGCTATGGCTGCCGCTGCCGCCCAGGTATTTCCCCCGAAAGTGGAAGTATGCAGCAGCGCTTTGTCGATGCTCCCGTAAGCCTTTTTCCATATTTCATCCGTAGTAATATAAGCTCCTATGGGCATGATCCCGCCGCCCAGGGATTTGGCGAGGCACATAATATCAGGCGTGACACCTTCGTGCTGGCAGGCGAACATTTCTCCGGTACGCCCCAGTCCGGTCTGGATTTCATCAATGATAAACAGGGTACCGTATTTGGCGCATATTTGCCTCGCGCCGGACAGGTAGCCCTCAGGAGGCATGATGATCCCGCCTTCGCCCTGAATTGGTTCAACGATAAAGGCGGCGGCTATTTTGCTTTTTAATTGCCTTTCGAGGGCGTCCAGATCACCGTAAGGTATTGAGACGGCGCCCGGGAGCAGTGGCTGAAAAACTTTTTGGTATTTTCCCCGCCCGGTTACTGACAGCGCGCCAAAGGTCTTGCCGTGGAAAGAGCCTTCACAGTAAACCAGCCCCTGGCGTCCGGTGGCAGCCCGCGCCAGTTTCAGCGCTCCCTCCACTGCTTCCGCCCCGCTGTTGCAGAAGAAGGAACGCTGTAAATTGCCGGGGGTTATTGCGGACAGGTTTTTAGCCAGAGCGCCCGCGATGGTACCCAGGGAAGCCTGAAGGAGGTTGGGCAGTTCTTTTACCTGCTCCAGCGCCGCCAGAACGCGTGGGTGGTTGTGGCCCAGATTCAGGGCGCCGTAAGCTCCTAAAAAGTCCAGGTACTGGTTGCCCTCGCTGTCCCAGACGTTAATCCCTTCCGCCCTGGTGAACTGTTTGTCAAAATTCAGAAGTCCCAGCATCGTGGCCAGACCGGCGTTGAGGTAGGTTTTATGGTTGTTGATAACCTGCCTCCGGTTTTGTTTTATGGCGTCCCGCAGGGATACAAAACCCGCGGGTTTTTGCCTGAAGTTAAAACTGGTTTTTTCAGTTTTCACATTTCTCACTCCATTGCAAAAAAAATCATAGCCTGTTCATATTATTTTCTCGGTATTATTGAAAAAACCTCCAGGACGCAAAAAAATCAACCATTTTCTTGACACGGCGGCCCTGTTTGAGTAAAATCAATCTGTAAAGTTAAATACCTTGATAGATAGTGATGAAAAAGAAATATATACTGTTGGATTAAGCAGGTGGCGGACTGTGTTGGAAAAAACAGCCTGGATGAACTTGCTCAATGATTTTTACGGGCAGCTTTTGACAGAACGCCAAAAAGTTTTTATGGAGCTATACTATGCCCAGAATTTGTCTCTGGGGGAAATTGCTGAAGAGTTTGCTGTTACCCGGCAGGCCGTGCATGATACTTTGAAAAGGGCTGAACAGTCGCTGAAAGAATACGAGAAAAAGTTGGGGCTTGTGGCTAAATTCAAAGTGGAAAGAGACAAACTGGCCGAAGCCGGTTCTCTGCTCGATGAGTTCGCGGCTACAGGCGAAGAAGAAAAGGTGCGGCGTGCCAGAGAAATATTAAAAGAGATACTGGAGTTGACATTCTCCACGGATTAATTCCATTTTAATCAAGCTTGTCAGGGCTNAAGGAGGGTTGCNGGTGTTTGCCAGTCTGGCTGAGAAGCTTCAGGAAACNTTTAAAAAGCTGAGAGGGAAAGGCCGCCTNACNGAATCCGATGTCAACGANGCGCTGAGGGAAGTNCGGATTGCNCTGCTNGAAGCCGATGTAAACTTCAAGGTGGTCAAAGATTTTGTAGCCCGGATCAAGGAACGGGCGGTGGGTCAGGAGCTGCACGCCAGCCTCAATCCGGCCCAGCATGTTATTAAAATAGTGCATGATGAGCTGACTTCCCTGATGGGTGGTTCAAACAGCAAGATCAATATTTCGCCGAAACCGCCTACCGTTATAATGATGGTAGGGTTAAACGGGGCGGGCAAGACTACCACCGCCGCCAAGCTGGCCGCCCTGCTGCGCAAACAGGGGAAACGGCCTGTGCTGGTTGCGGCGGACGTGTACCGTCCTGCTGCTATTAAGCAGCTGCAGGTACTGGGCGGTCAGTTAAATATACCGGTTTTTACCATGGGGGATAAACAGGATCCGGTTGCCATCGGCCAGGCTGCCGTGAAAAACGCGGCAGCAAACGGGTACGACGTTGTTATCATAGATACAGCCGGCCGCCAGGAAGTAAACGAGGAGCTCATGAGCGAGCTGGAATCCATGAAGCGGGTCATCGGGCCGCATGAAATTCTTCTAGTCGTTGACGCCATGACCGGTCAAGTAGCCGTAGGCGTAGCTGAGGAATTTGATAAACGCCTCGACCTTGACGGTGTGGTGCTGACCAAGCTGGACGGGGACACCAGGGGAGGAGCGGCTCTTTCCGTGCGCGCGGTTACTGGTAAACCGATTAAGTTTGCCGGTGTTGGTGAAAAGCTGGACGCGCTGGAACCCTTTCACCCGGACCGTATGTCGGAGCGGATCCTGGGTATGGGTGATGTGCTCACTTTAATTGAAAAGGCGCAGGAAAATTTCGATGCCGAGCAGATGGCAAAAATGCAGAAAAAAATCCGGAGCATGGAGTTCACTCTGGATGATTTTCTGACACAGCTTTCCCAGGTTAAAAAGATGGGTCCTATCGAGCAGGTTTTGAGCATGATCCCGGGCCTGGGGGGAGCGAAAAAAATAAAGGACCTGCAGGTGGATGAAAAGGAGCTTGTTTCCATAGAAGCCATTATTCAGTCAATGACGCCGCAGGAACGGCAGGACCCCGAGAAGGTGTTGAACGGCAGCAGGAAAAGAAGGATTGCTAAAGGGAGCGGCACCACAGTCCAGGATGTCAACCGTCTGTTAAAGCAATTTGAACAGACAAAAAAAATCATGAAACAGCTTGTGAATATGGAAAAAACCTTGAAGAAGGGCGGCAAAATGCCTAAAATGCCTTTCTTTTAGAATTATAAGTACCGGGACAGGGAGGTGAGATTGCATGGTTAAAATCCGCTTAAAGAGAATGGGTGCCAAGAAAAAGCCGTTTTACCGGATCGTAGTCGCTGATTCACGCTCCCCGAGAGACGGCAGGTTTATTGAGGAAATCGGTTACTACGATCCGCTGAAAGACCCGGCGGTAATCAGTATCAATGAGGAAAGAGCTTTGGACTGGTTGAAAAAGGGAGTCCAGCTTTCCGATACCGCCAAGGCTTTGTTTAACAAAGCCGGTATATTGAAGAACGTGTCTGGAGAGGGGCAGTAGGATAGGGAGGCTTCTACTTATTATGAAAGAACTGGTGGAGATTCTGGCCAAAGCCCTCGTTGACCAGCCTGAAAAAGTTAGTGTAGATCTGGTAGAAAAAGAAAAGTCGATTGTAATAGAACTTAGAGTAGCTCCAGAGGACATGGGTAAAATAATCGGAAAGCAGGGACGTATTGCCAGAGCCATCCGTACAGTAGTCAAGGCAGCAGCTACCAGGCATAAAAAGAAGGTATTGGTGGAGATTGTTTAAAAGGCGGGTATTGGCGGGAGGTTTTCCAGGATGGAGAGTCTGACCCTGATTAGACCGGTTCTGATCAAGGTAGTGGTTACTGATAACTATAAGAAAGCCGCAGCCATGGAACTCCAGGACGCTGTCAAGCGGCTCGAAGTCGAGATGCAGCGCCTGGATTTTCAAGAAAAAAGACTGGTAGCCGAGCTGGAAAAGAAAAACCCGCAGGGTGTTTCCTCGGCCAGGCAGCACCTTGAACAAGAACGGCAGCGCATGGTGGATAACCGGCAGAAACTGCTTGACAGGCTTAGAGACGTGGGACAGCTGCCTCTGGGTTCTGAAGTGGTCTATGGAAAAATGGAAAGCCCCGTTGAAGTTAAGGTTGGTGACGATTGGCGGCGGGTGCTGGGCGTTGAAATTGTTTTACAAGATGGTATCATCACCGCCATCAGGTAGGTACGGGGAAGGATAGCTTCAATGACCGAAGAATACATTAGTATAGGTAAAATCTTGAATACTCAGGGGAACCGCGGCGCCGTCCGGATACTTCCTCTAACTGATTATCCCGAGCGTTTTCGTCAGATGGGCCGGGTCCTGGTTTCCGTTAATGGCGTGATGCGGGAGCTGTTCATTGAAGAATCGTACCCTCATAAAAAGTTCATCATAATAAAGTTTAAAGAAATACAGGACATGAGCGCTGCGGAAGAACTAAAGGGGGGGTTTCTCGTAGTCACCCGTGATGAGTTAATGCCGTTGCCGGAAGACAGCTTTTATATCTTCGACCTGATTGGGATCAGTGTATTTGACTCCGGCGGCAGGTACCTGGGGAAGATAAATGATGTAATCCAGACAGGAGCCAATGATGTTTACCTGGTAGATAGCGGCGCCGGGCCGGTGCTTATACCCGCGTTGAAGAAAGTAGTCAGGGAAGTCGATCTTGCCGGGCGGCGGATGGTGGTCGAGTTGCCGGAGGGGTTGGCTGGATAAATTTCCCTGTAGCGATGTTCTTTGGCCGGTAAAAGTTTCAAACGGTGAATCTTAATGATAGTTGATATCTTAACTCTTTTCCCGGAAATGTTTGCCGGGCCGTTTGCCTCGAGTATTTTAAAAAGAGCCCGGGAACGGGGCCTGCTTGAAATTAATCTAGTAAATATTAGGGACTTTTCCACCAGCAAGCACCGGACTGTTGATGACGCCCCTTACGGGGGCGGCGCGGGGATGGTTATATGTCCTGAGCCGGTCTTCAGGGCGGTTGAGCATGTTATAGCCCTGCGGGACTGCGGGCCTTGCCGTGTGGTTTTGATGTGCCCGCAGGGAAGGCCTCTGGACCAGGCTTTAGTTGTTGACCTTGCCAGGGAAAAACACCTGATCCTGATCTGCGGCCACTATGAAGGTATCGATGAACGGGTGCGGGAGAATCTGGTGACCGACGAAATATCTATTGGTGATTATGTTCTTACCGGCGGTGAATTACCGGCCATGGTTGTGGTAGACGCGGTTGCCAGGCTGATCCCCGGGGTGCTGGGGGAGTCCGCCTCGGCGGGGGAGGATTCTTTCAGCGAGGGCCTGCTGGAATATCCTCACTATACCAGGCCGAGGGAATACCGGGGTCTGGTGGTGCCTGACGTGCTTTTAAGCGGGAACCACGAGGCAATCAGATACTGGCGCAGGCGCCAGTCCCTGTTGCGCACGCTGGCTTGCCGCCCTGAACTGCTTGACAGGGTGGTATTAAGCAGTGAAGATAAAGAAATAATAAAAAAAGTGCTTGGCGACTTGCAAAAACTTGACTTGAGCTGATCTGTTTGTATTTAACAGAAAATTTCTTGTTGCGTTCTGACAGTTTATGCTATAATTATTCACATTGAGTGTAATGGAAGGAGGGACCGTCATAAATGAATCTGATCCATATGATTGAACAGGAACAAATCAAGAAAGATATTGTTCAATTCAGCCCCGGAGATACTGTGCGGGTGCATGTCAAAGTAGTTGAAGGCGGCCGGGAAAGAATCCAGGTTTTCGAGGGTGTGGTAATCAGGCGCAGAGGCGGCGGCCTTGGCGAAACGTTTACCGTCAGACGGGTTTCCTACGGAGTAGGAGTGGAAAGGACATTTCCCCTGCATACCCCCAAAATCGAGCGCATTGAAGTTTTGAGAAAAGGCCGGGTGCGCCGTGCCAGGCTGTATTACCTGCGCAAGCTGCACGGTAAGGCCGCCCGTATCCAGGATAAGCGGGATAAAAAGTAATAATAAGGGGACTGAACACAAGCAGTCCCTGTTTTTACTTTTATCTGTTTTGGTATGAACAGCAGTTATATTAAATAAATGTTTCTCTTTCTTTTGGAGGAGGCGGTAAAGTGCAGCGGGAAAGCCATCGTGAGGTTTCCTCGGAAGCCAGTAATCGCCCGTTGTATAGGGAAATTCTGGAGTCTTTGGTAATTGCGATCTTGCTGGCCGTTGTTATCAGGCTTTTTATACTGGAGCCGTTTTATATACCCTCCGGTTCTATGGAGCCTACTTTGAAGGAATTTGACCGGATTATTGTAAGCAAGGTGAATTACCATTTTCAGGAGCCAAAGCGGGGGGACGTTGTGGTTTTCAAGTANCCNCTNGATCCCAAACGGAACTTTGTTAAAAGGCTTATCGCAGCAGGCGGGGANACTGTGGCGATAAGGAANAGCCGGCTTTATATCAACGGCCAGCNTGTGNCTGANGACTACCTGCCNCAGGGCTTGCGGTTNGCGGATTTTGGGCCCAAAGAAGTGCCTGANGGCAGTTATTTTATGCTGGGNGACAACCGGAACAACAGCGANGACAGCCGTGTCTGGGGATTTTTACCCAAAGATCTTATTGTGGGCAAAGCNATTATTAATTTACTGGCCGCCGGGCAGGGCCGGCGTGGTAAGGTAAGTATGGATATTCAATCGGTATCCCGGCCACATGGCCAAAGCCAAGCGGGTAGTCAGAGAGAGCCTGGTGCTGGTTGACGTGGTGATTGAAGTGCTTGACGCCAGGATCCCGGCCAGCAGCCGTAACCCTGATATAAACGAAATTGCGGGACAAAAGCCGAGGCTGGTGGTGCTGAACAAGTGCGACCTGGCTGATCCGGATTTAACGAAGCGATGGATTGAGATTTTGAAAAAGTCGGGTTTTCCCGCCATCGCGGTCGACCTGGTGAGCGGCAGGGGCGTGCGGGAGGTGCCCGCTTTGGTCCGGCAGCTTGCTGAGCCTAAAATGGCTTCACTTGAGTTAAAAGGCCGGCGTTCTAGAGCGGTGCGCTGTATGGTACTGGGTATCCCGAATGTGGGGAAGTCTTTCTTGATCAACAGGCTTGTCGGCCGGAGGGTAGCCAGGACCGGGTACAGGCCGGGTGTAACCCGGGGCCGGCAATGGCTCAGGGTGGCCGGTAACCTTGACCTTTTGGACACTCCTGGCATTTTATGGCCGAAGCTGGAGGATTCAGAAACAGCCTTCCGTCTTGCCGTAACCGGCGCCATTAAGGAAGAAGTTTTCAACGTGAATGATGTAGCCGGGCGGTTGATCGCGTGGCTGGCGAAGAATTGCCCGAAAGCGGTCAGAAAGCGCTATAAGCTGCAGGAGTTGCCGGAGGAAGCAGGGGAATTGTTGAGGCTGATAGGCATAAAAAGAGGATTTATCGGGACGGGCGGCGTTGTGGATATATTGAAGGCTGCTCATAATGTCATAAAGGAATTCCGGGAGGGTAAATTCGGGCGGATTACGCTGGATCACCCGGAAAATCAAACAGGTTGACTTCAATCCAACTGGTTGCCGGTTGGATTTTTTTGCTGCCGGCCGGCAACCCTGCCGAAAAAAATTTTAACTGAGGAGGATTTCAAAGCAGGCTGGGGAATCTAGCTTATAATTAATATTGTGTGGGAGACGTGTCTTGGATCTTTCCAGTTTATCTATTGCAGAGATAAAGAGGCTCGCTGGTAACCCTGGAAAAGCCGGCGAAGAATTCATCCTTGCCATGGCAGAAGACCGCAGGGCAGGTGTCCGGGAAATCTATCGCCGGCTGAAACGGGCGGAAGACGCCATGGCGGCAGAGATGCAACGCCTGGCAAAGATGTTCCTCTACGAGAAAGATTTAAAAGCCGGCGGTCATTATCCGGTGGCCGGGGTAGATGAGGCGGGACGCGGTCCGCTGGCCGGGCCCGTGGTAGCCGCTGCCGTTATCCTGCCCGGGGAAATATGCCTGCCTGGTTTAAATGACTCAAAGAAACTTAGTCCGGCCAGGCGGGAAGCACTGGCCGGCAAGATTAAAGAATCGGCTTTGGCCTGGGCCGTTGGTATATCTACGGTGGAAGAAATATATCGGGAAAATATCCACCGGGCAAGCCTGACTGCCATGCGCAGGGCCGTTTCGGGTCTCAAAATAAAACCAGCTTACCTCCTGGTGGACGGTTTTCGTATTGAACAGCTGGAACTGCCTCAACTGGCCCTTGTGGGAGGGGATGGTTTAAGTGCTTCAATTGCCGCGGCCTCGATCCTGGCCAAGGTAAACAGGGACCACTTAATGGATTCTTACCACGGGATTTACCCGGAGTATGGATTCAACAAGCACAAAGGCTATGCAACGCCGGAACACTTGAGCGCGCTGGCTCGCTTCGGTCCATGTCCGATTCACAGGGCCGGCTACCGGCCGGTGAAAGATTTGCTGGAGGCGAGTCCGCGTGACGATATGGCGTAAGCTGCTTGGGCGGCGGGGCGAAGATGCCGCGGCACGTTATCTTGAGGAAAACGGCTACAGAATATTATGCAGGAATTATCGCTGCCAGTCCGGCGAGATTGATCTGGTGGCGCTGGATAACGATACTCTTGTTTTTGTTGAAGTTCGGTCGAGAAGCTGTGACCGGTACGGCACAGCCCAGGAAAGCGTTACCGGCCGGAAGCAAATTAAACTGCGGAAGCTGGCCTGGCAGTACCTGAAAGCGGCAGGAAAAACCGGCTGCGGGTGCCGGTTTGACGTTATAGCTATAATGTTTGACCGTGAAAGCAAGGTTAAAAATTTGGAGCATATTGAGAATGCCTTTTAAGATAGAAAAAATGGTTCCTGGATGTCCATGCTGCCGGCGCGGTACCGGCAAAAAGGATGAATAATTTCTTCAAGATAGATGGCGCCTGTCCAGGGAGCGATACTGGATGGCCTCGGCCACATGAGATTCATTGATTAGATCAGAGTTGTCCAGATCAGCTATTGTCCTGGCTACTTTCAATATTCTGTCGTGACTGCGGGCGCTTAAGGACAGGCGTTTAAAAGCTTCTTGGAGGAGGTTGCGGGCCGGTTTGGTCATCTTACAGTGATTGCGCACTTCTCCGGGCCCCATCCGGGCATTGCAGGCCGGCACTGCCCGCCGGCTGTTTTCGTGTCTTTCTGCTTCAAACCTCGCCCTCTGGCGGGCCCGGGCAGACTCCACTCTCTTTTTAATCACCGCGGAACTTTCCGGCTTTTCACCGGCTGCGATTTCTTCGTAGGGCAGCCTGGGTACTTCTACATGTATATCTATGCGGTCCAGAAGGGGGCCGGACAGGCGGGAGATATAGCGCTCCACCTGATGAGGCGTACACTTGCATTCTCTTACGGGATCACCGTAGTAACCACAAGGACAGGGGTTGCAGGCGGCAACGAGCATCAGGCCGGCCGGGTATGTAAAGCTGGCGTTTACCCTGGATATGGTTACGACACCGTCTTCCAGCGGCTGTCGCAAAGCTTCCAGGGTATCCTTATGAAACTCAGGCATTTCGTCAAGAAAAAGGACCCCATTATGTGCAAGCGACACTTCACCTGGCTTCGGCACCCTGCCTCCGCCGATGATGCTGACTGCTGAAGCGGTATGGTGGGGGCAGCGAAAAGGGCGCCTGGTAATCAGCGGCCGGCCGGGGGGCAATAGGCCCGCCAGGCTGTGGATTTTGGTCACTTCAATGGCCTCGGGGAAAGTGAGACCGGGCAGGATGCCAGGAAGCCGCCTTGCCAGCATGGTCTTACCGGATCCCGGGCTTCCCAGCATGATTATATTGTGGCCGCCGGCTGCCGCCACTTCCAGTGCCCGCCTGGCTGCCTGCTGCCCTCTCACGTCCGCGAAGTCAAGCTCATCATCGCAAGATGATTCCATTAGCTTTTTCACGTCCTGTTTGTACGGGGTTATATCGCTTTCACCGCGCAAAAATCCCGCCAGCTCGGCCAGAGAACTGGTGGGAAAAACATTTATGCCGTCCACCAGCGCCGCTTCTCCCGCATTTTCCGCCGGCACGACCACTTTGCTTAAGCACGCTTCCCTGGCTGCCATAACATTTGGGAGTACGCCTGAGACACTTCTTAAAGAACCGTTTAGCGACAGTTCACCCAGATAAACATAACTGCTGCAACGTGCCGGATCAAGCTGGCCGGTGGCGGCCAGTATCCCGATAGCTATCGGCAGGTCGTAGATGGGGCCTTCTTTTTTAATATCGGCAGGCGCCAGGTTCACTGTAATCCGTTTAACCGGAAATTCGAAACCGGAATTCTTTATGGCGGCACGGACACGATCCTTGGCCTCCCGCACAGAGGTGTCAGGCAGGCCGACTAGATCGAAACTCGGCAGTCCTCTGGAAACATCGACTTCCACCTCCACTATCTGGCCATCCAGCCCGTGGAGGGCAGTGCTTTTGACAATAGTGATCAATTTGTGCCTCCCGGAAATAAGAGTGATTTGTTATTGGGTTTATATTCCATAGTTAATTATACAGCACGGAATATGATAATAGCAAAATATGTTCTTGAGGAATATTGCTGGCTTTGGGCCCTGAGTTATGGTATTGTTACCTTGTTTTTCTAACTTTCTATAGATGCTTTACAGCTGACGGAACCAAACTGGAAAACAGTAGTATCCATGATAATAAAGCAATTGGCCTGCCGGTGAATTGATTAAGGAGTCGTGATATAATAGCAACAGTAAGTAAACCAATTCCAAGAATTTCGTCTAATAGAGCAAATAAAAGCAGCCCAATTGAAGACAAGGTTAATTGTCCATATGATATGATATCTTGAGGGGTTGTTTTTTTTGCAGCTTCAGTTATTAGCTTTTCACTCTCAGTAGCTATATCCGAAATAGGCAGACCTGCAATATAATTCCAACCTTTAACAAGCCACCTGGAAACTGGTAAACCGTTAAGGATATCGGCCAATGCGGTTAAAATAAAGAATACAAGCAGGATCATAGATAAACCTGAGAACAGAATATTTCCAGCGCTTAGAATTTTTTTGCCTTTATGTGCAACGGGGCGAATGTTAAGAAAGTGTTTAAGAAGGTTAAAAACAAAGACATATTTTAAATTTTTATGGCTATAGTGGTTATGCCCCATTAAATTTACCTCCTTAACAAGTATAATTGGAAAACAGTAGTATTATTATACAATAATTAATAAAAAAGTAAAATCATCTACATTTAGTTTCTGGGTAAGATTATACTACAAACTTGCACCAGAAATAGTTGAAACAATCCCCAAAGGTAACGGGTTATGAGGGGACGGATATAGGGGGAGCGTACAGATGGTTATTTTATTGCTGGGAGTTACATTTCTGATTGCCTTGCTGGTTTCATTTATAACGGCTAGGATATTCCGTGTGCCTGTAGAAAAAATTTTAGGGCGTCTTATTCCCGAAGATATTAGCCTTGCCTGGGTAAAGTATTTACAATTCGCAATTTATGTGGTTGGAATTTCTAGTGGAGTTGGAATTTATCAGCTGGAAAAGTATATAACACCGCAAATCGTAAATGAAAAGACTCAAGAGATTGTCGTTTTAAATACCGACCGTTGGGCACTTGAGATTTATAGAACTATAATCGGGACTCTAAGTGGGATAGCATGGATGCTGCTGGTTTTCTTTGTCTTTGCTTTGATTGCATACATTATTGTCCGTATTTTTGAATCAAAAAAGAATGTCTGATGTTAAATTCTGCCGGGAATCAAGAACTGATGACGGTAACAACTATCTCCCTGTTTGGCCGTGGTCCGTCAAATTCACAAAGGAAAATATTCTGCCAGGTGGAAAGCCCAATCTCCCCGTCTATAACAGGTATAGTTTCACTTGGACTGATTAAACCGGATTTCAAATGCGAATCCCCGTTGCCGTCCTGCCGGTCGTGTTCCCATACACCTCTGGGAATTATCTTCCTTAAAAAACTTACCACGTCATTTTGAACGCTTTTATCCCAGTTTTCCTGGATCATTATTGCTGCTGTCGCACCACGCACGTAAACATTTACGATTCCGTTTTTTACTTTTGACCCGGCAACGATTTTTCTAACCTCGGTTGTGATGTCGATAAGTTCCTCCCGGCTGCGGGTCTTAACTGAAAATGTCTTTTGCATCCTGTTTCCCTGCCTTTAGATGGTTCCTTACGGGGTATAATTAACGATAAAGCTGTACCTTGACTATGAATACCGAAATGCCGCGTTAGTTATAATTACTATAGTAATACCGTCATTCCTTCCGGTTTAAAAAGTTTTATCCACTAAGTCTTTATATTATCCAAAATATTCCTTGTCTTGACTAAAAAGCTTTGCCTCCTGCGAGAAAGGACAAAGCTTTACAAGCATAATAAAGCGTCGTTCTCCTTTCCACAATAGGAGGCACATTAGTTTCCCCATATACCCTGACGGCCAGGTAACCATACTTCCAGCTTAGGTTGCGAAGCTCGGAGAATTATACTTATTAAGCGTTTTTAAAAAAAGTACATGTCATAAATTGATGCTAAGATATTTTTATTTAAAGAAACTACTTGCCGAGGTCCTCCTCTTTCTTTCCGGCGTCAGGGAAGAACAACGGCTCACCGTGGGTATCCTTGCCGAATTCCCCGATGAGTTTTTGGGTTTCCGGATCAACCATAAAATCAACAAACGCTTTCCCGCCTTCTTTGTTGACTTTGCTGAACTTTTCCGGGTTTACCTGCATCACATGATAAATGTTCAGGAGTGATTTATCGCCTTCCGACAGTATTTCCAGCTTGAGATTTTTCTTCTGGGTGAGGTATGTTGCCCTGTCGGTCAGGGTATAGCCTTGCTTTTCATTAGCAATATTCAGAGTAGCTCCCATCCCTGTCCCGCTCTGCTGATACCAGCTTCCTTCAGGCTTAATCCCGGCTGCAGCCCATATTTCTTTTTCTTTTTTGTGGGTGCCGGACTCATCCCCGCGGGAAACAAAGATAGCTTTAGTACTGGCAATTTTCTTGAAAGCTTCAACAGCATTGCTCCCTTTTATTTTCGCCGGATCGCCGGCCGGGCCGACTATAATGAAGTCGTTGTGCATGACCAGCTGGTAATTAATACCTGCACCGCTATCCACGAGTTTTTTCTCATCCTTAGGTGCGTGGACCAGGAGAACATCTGCCTCACCTTTTTCGCCCATGGCCAGGGCCGCACCGGTACCGACAGCAATTGGCTTCACCTTGTACCCGGTCTTCTGCTCGAATACCGGGATCAGTTTGTCCAGCAGCCCGCTGTCCTGAGTGCTGGTGGTGGTGGATAATATTATTTCTTTTTGCTCGGCCTGTTGTTGCTGCGCAGGCTGGCTGCCGCATCCCTGGACGATACCCATGATAACAATTAATAGCAACACTGCAAGCGGGACCACAAAGTTTTTAATCTTCAAGTAAATCTCTCCTTCATTAGTATTATTGCCGGTTGTAAGACTCATTACTGTTTTTTAATTTCACCCCCAAAAAAGAATAATACCGGCCCGGCTTTGCGAAAGTCAAAAGCAAGCCGGCCCGGCTTTAAGCCAAATCCAGCTCCCCTTTTCGCAATGGAAGGCACGCCGGTTTCCCAACGCACCCTAACGGCCAATAACCATGGCAATAAGCTTTAGGTTGTTTAGCTCGGAGAGCACAATTTAAAGGTTAAATAAAAGCTTTGTCCCGTGTAAAGGTGACAAAGCTTTATACTAAAAAAGCTCTGTTCTCCTTTCCACAACGGGAGGCGCATTCGTTTCCAAACGCACCCTGGCGGCCAGATAGCCATACACTTGGTTTAGGCATACCTGGCTCGGAGATTGTATTACCTGGCTTATACCTACTATTGCTGTAAAATTCCTGAAAATAAAATTTTCACCCTTCTGATGGTGCCGTGTTAGCGACACACACCCTTAATTTATATTTTGGATAATTTGAATTAAGTTGTCAAGGGGTTGATAAATTAATTCAAATTAATCATTAAACCTGGGTTTTCCTGAATATTCCATGTTTTGACAAGCGTGCAAGTCATAGCTTATACTTAGGTTGTGTTCTCATGAGAAAGGGTATGTAAAATGGGTATAAAAGTTGGTCTTGTGAGCCTGGGATGTCCCAAAAACCTGGTCGATTCGGAAATCATGCTGGGTCTTTTAAAAAATGCCGGGTTCACTGTTACGAAGCGGGAACAGGAAGCTGACGCGCTGATTGTCAACACCTGTTCTTTTATTAATGACGCCAAAGAGGAATCCATTAAGACAATTCTGGAGCTGGCCCGTTTAAAAGAAGAGGGTTCCTGCAGGGCTATTCTGGTTGCCGGGTGCCTGGCCCAGCGTTATCCTGAGGAGTTAATGGCTGAGATGCCCGAAATAGACGGCTTGCTCGGGACAGGCTCAATACCGGAAATTGCCGGGGCGGTGAAAGATGCGCTGGCGGGGAAAAGGGTTTTTCTGGTGGGAAGGCCCGGCTTTCTTCATTGTGCAGATTTGCCGCGGCTGCAGTCCACGCCTCCCTACACCGCGTTTTTAAAAATAGCGGAAGGGTGCGACAACCACTGTTCATATTGCGTCATACCCGGGATTAGAGGACCTTTTAGAAGCAGGCCCGTCGATGACGTTGTCAATGAAGCTTCGAACCTTGCCGCCGCGGGAGTAAAGGAACTGGTTTTAGTTGCCCAGGATACCACGCGTTACGGGATTGACCTTTACGGTAAACCAATGCTGTCTGGTCTGTTGAAACGGCTTGCAGGGATCGACGGTCCGGTCTGGTTGAGGCTTCTTTATACCTATCCGGCGCTAATCTCAGACGAGCTGATTGAATTAATGGCTTCTGAAAAAAAGGTGTGCCGTTATCTCGACCTGCCGCTCCAGCACGCGAGTAATGCGGTATTAGCGCGGATGAACAGGCGGGGGAGCAGAGAAGAGACTGTCCGGCTGGTGGAAAAACTCCGCTCATCTGTACCGGGGATAACCCTGCGCACGTCCTTTATTACCGGTTTTCCCGGTGAAACGGAGGCTGATTTCCAGGAACTGCTCGATTTTATGGAGGAAATAGAGTTTGACCGGGTCGGGATCTTCACCTATTCGCGGGAAGAAAACACGGCGGCTGCAGCCATGCCTGACCAGGTACCTGAAGACGTTAAAGCAGAACGGCGGGGGCGCGCGATGGCTCTCCAACAAAAGATATCACTAAAGAGGAACCGGAGCAAGACCGGCACCGTGCTCCCTGTCCTGGTGGAAGGCCGTTCAAAAAAGCCGGGCGTATATTTCGGCCGCAGTGAAGGCGATGCTCCGGACATCGATGGGAAAGTATTTATTTTTTCGGATTTTGAGTTGAATCCCGGTGATTTTGTGCGAGTCCTGGTCAACCGCGCCGGGGAGTACGACCTGACAGGAGAACTGGTTCAATGAATCTGCCCAACCGCCTGACCCTGGCCAGAATACTGTTGATACCGTTGTTTTTACTGGTTGCTTCGCTTAAATTCCATTACGCGGATTATATAGCTGCGGCTGTGTTTGTTTTGGGCGCGGCAACTGACGGGCTCGACGGCTACTTTGCCAGGAAGAATAATCAGGTTACCCTGCTGGGTAAATTTATGGACCCGCTGGCTGACAAAATTTTGGTTTCGGCCGCACTGATCACTCTGGTCGAAATGGGCAGGTTGCCCGGCTGGATTGCTGTGGTGATCATCAGCCGGGAGTTTGCTGTTACTGGTTTAAGAGCTGTTGCGGCAGCCGAGGGAGTGGTTTTGTCCGCCAGCAGACTGGGTAAAATCAAGACGGTAACTCAGATAGTGGCTATCGTTGCAATGTTTGTCAGGGATCCCCTCATTTACCTTTTTCACTTGCCCTTAGCCGGTATTACCATGGCGTGCGCGGTCATTTTTACAATTTGGTCGGGTTTAGATTACTTTTCAAACACGTGGAAGATGTTGAAAAAAGGCGGTTATTGAGGAAAGCGCGGATATCCAGTCGTTTACTAGGGAAACCTGGCGGTCTTTTATGCTATAATAATTGGCGGTATAGCATTGCACTAACCAGAAAGGAGATCGCCATGCAATGGCAGGGCATAAGATTGCCGGTGGTTATCTTTTCACTGCTGGCTGGACTGGTTGTTATCTTCAGCTTGCAGTGGGTTTATCAAAAATATAGTTTTCAAAATCCTGTAAGCGCTGTTTTGTCCAGTAATGAGGCAGTCGAGTCTTTTCAGGTGATCACAGAGGGCAGGCTGATTAAGGTTACTCTTTCGATAAAGAGTGACGCAGACTTGATGCAGTCATATAAGGAAGTGCAGAGGGAACTGGCTCTTAAAATGGGCCGGCGCCAGTTTTATATCGAGCTGGAGGACAGCCGGGATAATGACCTGCAGCAGTTGTGGTACAAGTGCCAGTTTGCCGTTTACCAGGCGGTTGCCCAGGGGAGTTACCAGAACATGGCGGACACGGTTAACCGGGAAGCCGGGGCGGCGGGTGCTGAGGCCCGAATTTATATTGATCAGAAAAACATCTACATAAGGTTGAAAAAAGGGGGGCGCACCCTTGACGAAGTGATTGTCAGGGACGCCGGACAGGTTGACGGTAATATTCAGGCGCCCCTGACCGGAGGTGGGGCAAGTGCTCAAGGAAATTAGCATAGGGTTAGGTCTTGCCCTGGTAATTTCCATGGCTGTAATGGGTTACGACGTTACCCCGTTTTTATTTTTTTTAGCGGCTTGCGGGGGACTATATTATATAGCCAGGATGAGGGGTATGGTTGGCGCCAACAACTTTGAAAGCCCGGCCGGGGCGGGGCGCTATGAAATTTCCTTCAGCGACATTGGCGGGCAGGTATCAGCCATCCAGGAACTGCGCGAGGCACTGGATTTCATAAAAAATCACCAGAGCATCAAGAGCCTGGGCATCCGTCCTTTAAAAGGCATCCTGCTCACCGGACCGCCCGGCACCGGTAAAACGCTGATGGCTAAAGCTGCGGCGAATTATACTGACGCTGTTTTTATAGCCGCTTCGGGATCGGAATTTATTGAGATGTACGCGGGGGTCGGCGCCCAGCGGGTGAGAAAGCTGTTCCAGACTGCCAGGGAATACGCCCCCCGTCAAAACAAGAATCACGCCTTGATTTTTATTGATGAAATTGAAATTTTGGGCGGCAAGCGGGGACAGACCACCAGCCATCTGGAATATGATCAGACTCTTAACCAGCTCCTGGTGGAGATAGACGGCATAAAAGTGGACGACAAGGTAAGGGTGCTGCTGGTTGCCGCCACAAACAGGGCTGATATGCTCGATCCGGCGCTTATGCGGCCGGGGCGCTTTGACCGCATAGTTAAGGTGGACCTGCCCGATAAAGACGGAAGGCTGGAAATCTTGAAGATACATACCAGGAACAAGCCCCTGGCTGATGATGTGAACCTGGAGGTAATCGCACGGGAAACTTTCGGTTTTTCCGGCGCCCACCTGGAGAGCCTGGCAAATGAAGCGGCGATCCTGGCGATGCGTGAAAATGCTAAAGAAATAAGACAACATCACTTTAACGAGTCAATTGATAAGGTCATGATGGGTGGAAAGCTGGATAAACGACCGTCCGAAGCAGAGATGAAAAGGATAGCCATCCACGAGATCGGCCATGCTTTAGTTAGCGAACGGGTCCGGCCGGGATCTGTTTCCACCCTTACTATCACTCCCCGTGGCGACGCCCTGGGATATATGCGCCAGACCCCGGAAGACGACATTTACTTGTATACCAGGGACCACCTTGAGAACCAGATCGCTGTCATGCTCGCAGGCGCGGCGGCCGAGGAAGTAATTTTGGGGAATTACAGCACCGGTTCTGCCAGTGACTTTGAGCAGGCCGTGCGCACGGCCGAGACGATGCTGCGTTCCGGGATGTCGGATTTGGGCGTCGTATGCCTGGACAGCCTGCCGCAGGATTTGAAGCATAATACCATCACCGGCATTGTGAGGGCGCAGGAGGAACGGGTGAAAGGTTACATTTCTGATTCGCGGCATATATTTACTATCGTAACGGAAATCTTGCTGGAAAAGGAAAAGATTACAGGGGAGCAGTTCCGCCTGATTCTTAAGGAATATGCCGCGTGAGCCAGGTTTTTCCCGGAACCGGTGGTGGAGATTGTTCTGACAATAAAGGAGGCTGTTTTTTTAACTAAAAACGGCGAGGGAGAGTAGTTATGGATATTGATACCTTTTACGTCCATTATTTGGGCGTTTTTTGTTTGGGGGCGTAAGCATTGGAAATACAGAAAATATCAGCCGGAAAATTGAAGGCGTCAAAATATGGGGTAATGGTTTACAGGAACAAGCTGGACTGGACGCCTGCCAGGGCGGTATTATCTTTGCCC
>Ga0067045_1027849_pt1 | contig 54890 bp, 50 predicted proteins | sample TerdegcTABiofilm_FD_59184 | JGI IMG/M metagenome (GOLD analysis project Ga0067045, IMG submission 59184) | Combined Assembly of (Gp0054472, Gp0054536) Wastewater bioreactor microbial communities from Singapore -Terephthalate degrading...
GATTGAGCCAGATAACCTTAGAATCTAGTTGATTTCTAATGAAATTTCTTCTATTATTTTCCTGATGTCCGGCTCAGACTCCCTCGGTTCCGGTGAAGTCATGGCAGCTCTACCTAACTTCCGCTTTCTTTTCAAATGCGTATGTGTGGCCGTCCTTTCCACTGCTCAGGGTTGGGCGCCCTGTTTTTCACAGACCGTGCCTCCACCTTCTTCCTGGTTTCCTCCGATAGGAAACATCATTGAGAACAATGTTCCCGGATTGGCGAATCCACTGAGTCCATTTGTATTTCCTCCATATTTTCAAGGGGAAGCAAAAGCGCGGCCTGCTTTCTCGTGGGTTACTGAAAAAACCTTTAGAGCTCCACATCTGGGCATTTCTCTGGATCTAGACAAAGATCTTGGATATGATAATGATTTCATTGTCATAGAGTTGATGGTGAGAGCGCAGGCCGCTAATCTTTCCCTCCGTGCCCATTATGACGCGTACGCCTCATTTCTCAGCACCGACCGGAACAGCCATCTCGATTGGCCGCCTTTCCGTGTTGGAGCGGACTGGGATTTTTTGAACCGGAACTCCTTACGATTCGGCGCCAATGTTGATATCACGTGGGATCAGCCGAAATTCGGTGTCCAGCTTCCTCTCGTGGGAACGCAATACATCAAATGGAATCGCCCGATAACGGCTGGGATTCATGCTGCTTTTAATCCACCCGGTCGGGGTGGCCTCTCGTTTAGCTTCGATACTCGGGCCCGTTGGCCTGTCATTGACAAGACTCGAGTCACTGAATTTGAGATAGCGGGGGGTGTGCGGACGCCTGAGACCGTTCTCGGTTCGACTGCGGTGCGAGCGGGCTGGCGCTACACTATCATTGATTTGCGGACTAATGATCCATTTGAAATGGATTTGACCTGGTCTGGGGTTTTTGGAGAGCTCGTCCACTTCTATTAGGGCCAAGAGCTCATTCAGAGCCTCTATCGGCAACGGATAACACGTCACCCTCTCGGTTCTTGCTTCCGCGTATCGGAGGATCGGGAGCCTGGGGATTGCTCGGAAAAGCGAAATCCCCAGCCTTTGATTCCTTAGTAGTCTAGATTTACAACGTTCAGGGCGTTTCTCTCTATGAATTCCCGCCTCGGTTCTACCTGATCACCCATAAGGGTCGAGAAAATCTCGTTGGCTTTCACCGCATCGTCAATGGTGACCTGCAGAACCTTTCTGTTTTCCTGGTTCATCGTGGTCTCCCACAACTGATCTGCGTTCATCTCTCCCAGACCTTTGTACCGTTGAATAGAAAGATTCTTGCGCCCCTGTTCCATAATGAATTCCACAAGTCTGGCAAAGGAGTGGATTTCTTGGGACGCACCGTTCAGCTCTGCCAAGAACGGCGGTTCCCCGATTTCCCTGACTTTCCTCGTGATTGATACGATTTCGTTGAACGAGGGGGATTCGGTCAGGGCGAAGTCGATAATGGTACATGTGGTTAGCCCATGTCTCTGTGAATTCACTTCCACGTAGTACATGGACTCTTCCTCGTCCTGCTTGATACTTGTGCTCACCGACAGATCCGGATGGGACGATTTCAATCGTTCAGTGACCTGCTCGACAATCTGGACCGTTCGATCGTGGTCTGCAAGTGTCTCCTGACACAAACCCTCTTGAGCGAATGCCTTCAAGACTACTCGGTCCATGTTCTTTCTCTCGAACACGTCGAGTATTTTTTCCATCCGAAGCTGGTTCTTTACGACATTGATAAGAGTTGAGCCTTCAAGGAGCTTATTGTCCTGCATACGGATTTTGATCTGCTCCCGGCCGTTGTTCAGAATCAGGTCTTCCAGGGCATTTTCGTCCTGGACATAGATTTCTTCCTTGCCCTTCTTCAGCTTGAAGAGGGGAGGTTGTGCGAAATAGAGATAGCCTCGATTGATCACTTCGCGCATGCACCGGAAAAAGAAGGTGAGAAGCAGTGTTCGAATATGAGATCCGTCCACATCCGCATCCGTCATGATAATGACCTTGTGATACCGGATTTTCGAGATATCGAAGTCCTCTTCTCCAATTCCGGTTCCCAGAGCTGTGATAAGGGTTCGAATTTCCTGGCTCTGTAGGATTTTGTCAAACCTGGCCTTCTCTACATTCAGAATTTTCCCCTTGAGAGGCAAAATGGCCTGGGTACGTCTATCACGCCCCTGTTTTGCGGACCCCCCCGCAGATTCGCCTTCCACGATGAAAAGCTCCGAAAGGGCAGGGTCCCGTTCCTGGCAATCCGCGAGCTTTCCTGGTAGAGCAGACGATTCAAGAGCACTCTTCCGCCTCGTCAATTCCCGGGCTTTTTTCGCCGCTTCTCTGGCTCGACTCGCCTCCAAAGCCTTTTGAATTATCCATTTGGCGACCTGTGGATGCTCTTCCAGATACTCGGACAATTTTTCGTTGATGAGCTGCTCCACGATCCCCTTAATTTCCATATTGCCGAGCTTGGACTTGGTCTGACTGTCGAATTGGGGATGGAACATTCTGACGCTCAAAACCGCGGTAAGTCCTTCGCGCAAATCCTCTCCACTTATGGAAAGCTGTGTCTTTCCGTTCTTGAGAAATCCGTGAGAAGCTGCATAGGAGTTAACAGTTCTTGTGAGCGCAGCTCGGAAGCCCGATAGATGGGTCCCTCCCTCGAATGTATTTATATTATTGCAATAAGAGAATATTGCCTCAGAATAGCCATCGTTGTACTGGATGGCACATTCCACCATGTTGCCGTCTTTTTCACCGGAAATATAGATGGGTTCGCCGTCCATGGTCTTCTTGGCTCTGTTGAGATGCTCCACGAACGACACAATTCCTCCGTCGTATTGGAAGACTTCCGGCGTCTTCTGCGAACGCTCGTCCTCAAATTCTATCCGTAATCCTCTATTGAGGAACGCGAGCTCTCGAAGCCGGGCTGCCACGATGTCATGTGTTAATTCAGTATCTTGGAAGATAAGGGGATCGGCTTTGAATGTGATCTTCGTGCCTGTTCTCCGTGTGGTGCCGACCACTTCCAATTCACTGTCTTTCTTGCCCCGGCGGTACGTTTGCCTAAAAACTTGGCCATTTCTGCGGACTTCCAGCTTGAGGATCTCCGATAAGGCATTTACTACGGATACTCCGACACCATGGAGGCCGCCGGATACCTTGTAACTACCGCTGTCGAACTTTCCTCCTGCGTGGAGCATAGTCATAACGACTTCTGCAGCGGGGATTTTTTCGGTGGGGTGAATTTCCGTTGGTATTCCCCGCCCGTTGTCTTCGATCGTGACTGAGGAATCCAGATGTATGGTGACCGAGATGAGGGTGCAGTATCCGGCGAGAGCCTCATCCACAGCGTTATCCACGACTTCCCAGACGAGCTGATGCAGGCCTTCTGAACCTGTATTACCGATGTACATACCCGGTGTGTTTCGAACGGCCTGGAGCCCCTCAAGAATCTTTATATGTTCTGCTCCGTAAGTGCTTTCCTTTTCCAACTCTTTCGCTTCCTTTTCCTGCCGACTTGCGGCCGATCTATTTTCGCATGGGCATTACCAAATTGAAGTAGGTATCGGTCCCTTCCGGCCTCAGAATTACAGGGGAGCCTTCTTTTTGAAACTCGAGATACATGATCTCCGTGTCTACGGCATTCACCGCTTCCTGCAAGTAGGAGGCATTCACGATCACCGAGAATTCGGCTCCTTCGTATTGGACATCCACAACATCCCGTGCGGTTCCGAGGTCCGGGTGTTGAGCTGTGATCTCCATCTTTCCGGGGACAACCTGGACAGTCACCCCCTTGTTTCGGTCTGAGGTGAATACGGCTACACGGCGTATGGTCTTGATGAGATTTTGTCTGTTGATTTTCACAAAATTGTCTCCGGGGGCTGGAATGACCTTCCTATAATCCGGGTATTCCCCTTCAATAAGACGCACAGTCATCAGAAATCGTTCCGTTTTCACGAAAAGATTTTTATTCTCAATACCAAAGACAATTTCTTCCTTGACTCCCTCAAGAACTCTGCGCAATTCGGCAATACCTTTTCTTGGAACAACCACGTTTCTCTCCAGAGGCAATCCGAGCTCTTCGCTGATGAGTGCCAACCTGTGACCATCCGTGGCCACAAACCTTGTCTTTTTCTCATCCCGTTCAAAGAGGATTCCGTTGAGATTGAATCGAGAATCGTCAGAGGATGCGGCAAACATGGTCTTGTCAATCATGTACAGGAGCTTCTCCGCAGAAATCGACACCTCTGATCCTTCTTCCGGTGAAGCCCATGCTGGATAGTCACCCGCGTCCATTCCCGAGAGCTGAAATACACTCTGACCAGCCTGGATAACAAGCTTGAAAGGATCTAAGGTACTAATTTCTATGATAGAAGATCCTAACTCTCGCACGATTTCGTACATTTTTTTTGATGGAAGAGCCAGGGTCCCAGATTCTCGGACCTGGCATTCATTGGTCACTTTGATACCCACTTCGAGATCGGTGGCAACCAAGGTTGCAGTATTATTCATCGCTTCAAGCAAGATATGAGAGAGAATCGGTAGAGACGTTCTCTTCTCTGTTATGGGCACAGTTTTTGACAGACTATCCAGAAGAGAGTCCCTCGCTATTTCAAAGAACATGATGCTCTCCTTATCTTTAATATATCTAAGAAAACAAGCCGTCGGAGTAATGCCTGTGAATTTTGTGAAAAGATGCCCGCAGGCCTGTTCGGATACGGAATTGCGCTGTGAATTCCCGGTGGATAGATTTGGACACCTCTTGTGGATATCTTGGCCGAAATTGGGGACGTTCCGCGTCCCAACAACCTATCCACATGTACCAGACATGTTTCTCACATGCGAATTTCTTTCCTGATAGCTTCGACCTGAATCCTCAGCGCCAGATCATTTTCCACAGTCTTTTCAATCTTCTTAGCCCCGTAAATCACAGTTGAGTGATCTTTTCCCCCAAAAGCGGCCCCAATCTCAGGGTATGACATGTCTGTCAACTCTCGCGCCAGGTACATGCCGACCTGCCTGGGAAGAGAGTAAAGCTTGTGCTTCTTCTTGGATTTCAGGTCCGCAGGTTTCACGTTAAAGGCCTTTGCCACGTGAGAGATGATGGAATCAATGGTCACCGGTTTGACTTTCCGAGAGAGAATCTCCCGCAGCGCCTGCTGGGCCAGACTCTCGCTCAGGGGTAACCCATGCAAAGAGCTCATAGCCCTGACCCGAATCAAATACCCAACCAGTTCTCTGATGTTGGAATCCACCTGTTCAGCGAGAAAATACGCCACTTCGTCAGGAAGATCGAAGGAGTCCTCGAAGGCTTTTCTCTTGAGAATAGCCACCTTGGTTTCCAGATCAGGTGGCCCCATATCAGCGACGAGCCCCCAACTGAACCGAGACCTGAGTCTCTGCTCCATATCTGGAATTTCGCTCGGAAATCTATCTGATGTGATAATAATCTGCTTTCTGGCTTCATAAATGCTGTTAAACGTGTGGAAAAATTCCTCCTGGGTACGTTCCTTCTTAGCCAAAAACTGAATATCGTCAATAAGTAAAAGATCAACTGTCCTGTATTTATTTCGGAAATCACTCATGTGATCGTACCGGATCGCGTTGATCATCTCATTGGTGAATTCCTCAGAAGTGCTGAAATACACCCTCTTGCTCTTGTCTCGTGAAAGGACCTCATACCCCACCGCGCTCATGAGGTGCGTCTTACCAAGTCCCACCCCACCATAAATGAACAAAGGATTGTAAGATCCTCCGAGGTTTTCGGCCACCGCGAGAGCAGCGGCCCGAGCAAATTGGTTGCAGTCGCCCACCACAAAACTCTCGAAGGTATATCTTGGATTCAGATTGCGGATCTGAGCAAACTCATCGGTTATGCTCATAGGGGTCTCGATGTCATCCCGAGGCTGCTTCGTGGGCTGAAACTCAGCCGCTTTCGCGAATTCGTCCCGAGATCTGAAATCCATCTCGAATCGCCGGCCGGTTATCTCATGGAGACACTGTCGAATGGTTTCCAGGTAGTTGTCACGTATCCAGAGTATGAAGAAGTTGTTGGGCACGGACAGGAGAATGCGATCTTCCGAGAGATCCTCGCACGCGATGGGATCCAGCCAGGTGGACATGGCATGAGTATTCACCTTGGTCCGTAGCACCTGTTTGCAATGCTCCCAGAGCGTATCCATAAGCAAAAAATCCTGTATTTTGGATAAGATATATCAATTTAGATTAGCACGTGGGGGCAGGGGTTTCAAGAGAAATTTTCCGAGTACCCCAGCATCTCCAGGAGACGCTCGAGCTCCTCCTTCGAATGAAAATGCACTTCCAACTTCCCTGACTCATCGTTCCTTGTTTTGACGACAACCCGAGTGGCCAGAAGTCGGGAGAGGCTGTTTTCCAAGTCTACGAGATGAGGGGCCTTCCGTGGGGCAGCGTCGTCGTCATTCTCCTTTCTATTCTTGTAATTTTGGACGATTCGCTCCAGCTCTCGCACTGAGAGCTTGCGTTTCACGACTTTTCCCGAAAGCTGTAGCTGGGTAGGAAGATGGTCCACCGCGAGGAGTGTTCTTGCGTGGCCCATGGTAATGAGGTCCTGGCGAAGCTGGTCCTTTATGGGATCGGGAAGCTTCAAGAGCCGGAGGTAATTGGTCACGTTGGAGCGGTCGGTTCCAATGCGCTTTGCCAGGTCCTCGTGGGTGTAAGAGAATTTCTTGATGAGCGTGTCGTACGCCTCGGCGGTGTCCAGGGGATTCAAATCCTCCCGCTGAAGATTTTCGATGAGTGCTATCTCGAGGGATTCGGAATCGGAAACTTGCCGCACGATCACCGGAACCACGGTAAATCCGGCAATCTTGGCCGCTCTCCACCGACGTTCACCTGCCACGATCTCATATCGATCCTCGCCCACAGACCGGACGATCAAGGGCTGAATAACCCCTCGCTCCCGTATCGACTCACTGAGCTCGATAAGAGACTCCTCAGCAAAAGACCGCCGAGGTTGATATGGATTGGGGAGAAGGGAATCTGCCGAAATGTGCATGATCCTATGTTCCCGATCCACTGACTCAACAGGCTCATGAAGAGGTATGAGGGCATCAAGCCCCTGCCCCAATGCTGTGCGCCGCTTGGTTGTTTCCATCGGCTTGACCATCCATGATCTCCTTTGCCAATGCAAGGTAACTAAGCGCTCCCCGAGACGTCACGTCGTACAAGACGACGGGTTTACCGAAGCTGGGGGATTCGGAAAGCTTGACATTCCTTGGAATAATGGTCTTGAATACCTGATTACCAAGGTTTTTCTTGACGTCTTGGGCTACCTGATGGCTCAAGTTGTTTCGTGCGTCAAACATGGTGAGCAGAAATCCCTCTATGGAGAGGCTCTTGTTCAGAAATGACTGGACGCGACGAATGGTCTGCAAAAGACTTCCAACCCCTTCGAGAGCGAAGTATTCACATTGGATGGGAACAAGAACCGAATCTGCCGCAACGAGGCCGTTGAGCGTAAGGAATCCAAGCGAAGGGGGACAGTCGATGAATATATAATCATAATCAATCCTTATCTGCTCCAAAGCTTTCCGGAGCATCTTGTCCCGATCCTCCATCCTTACGAGCTCTACTTCAGCGCCAGTGAGATCCTGTGTCGACGGTATCAGCTCCAAATAGCTAAGCTCCGTGGATTTTACAATATTTTCACGGTGCTCATATCCGAGCAGGAAGCCGTACACCGACGGTTCCCCTGGTGCAAGCCTAATGCCCAAGCCGCTTGTTGCATTCGATTGTGGGTCAATATCAATGAGGAGCGTGCGCTTTTCAGACAAGGCTATGCAAGAAGCCAGATTCACGGAGGTAGTGGTTTTTCCGACCCCTCCCTTTTGGTTGCATACGCAGATAACGCGTCCCATGACCGTTAACCCACAAGATATTGTACTATTATAATCCGGGGGACCCTCTTATCATACTTTGACCGGCGAACCAATACAAATCTGCCGATCGTGAGAGGAAAAGGTCTTTTTCTCTGTGCCGCTACCTCGTGCACAGAAAATGACCTGGCATGGATCTTAGTATACCGTTTCATGAATATGGTCGAGTACTTGACTCAGCGCTGCTCAGGGAAGGGCGGTTTCAAACCTGCTCTCCATTAAGACGGGCTCTCAACCTGCCCTTCCCCAAAGAGGACAATTACCCAAATGCGTAACCGCACCTATGAAATTCTGTACTCGGTGTCTTTTCGAGAACACCGAGCCATACTCGCGGTTACGCCATCAGGCTGTAACGAGTTACTCTGCGAAAATTACTGGAGAAAGGTAGAATACCCTCCCAGATTTGGTCCTCTCGCAAGCCAACGGGGGGGGTTCCATGGAGAGTGTCGCCGGGACCCGCCATCCGTATGACAGATCCTCCGGGGTTCAGCAGCGAGACAAACAGAGTGAGTACACTGGGATCAGAGGAGAAAGCGCGAGATACCGCCACATCGAACAAAGGAGACGGAGGGTGCCGAAGGAGCTTGTCCAGGGTGCTGTGAAGAAATCTTAGGTCTGTAAGCCCCAATTCGCGCGCTACATATTTCAGAAAAACAATTTTCTTGGCATCTTTGTCCAATAAGGTCAGATTCAAACCTGGATCAGCAATTCTCAAGACCATTCCTGGAAATCCGGCTCCAGTTCCCACATCGAGAATCCGCAACCCTGATCCCTGAGGCATCACCTTAAAGACCGTCAAGGAATCCACGATGTGAAAAATAGTCATATCAACGGGATCGGTCAGAGATGTGAGATTAATTCGCCGATTCCACTGGGCGAGGAGGGAGAGGTAATGCAGAATTTTCTCATTTCGGTTGATTGGCAGGCTGACTTCCAAGATCCTACAAGATTCCTCAATAATCTCCCGAGGATCATGTAGATTCCCTGGTGACCTCATCAATCCACCCCAGATATTCAGGCAGGCCATCTTGTATAATAAAACTAATAATCTCAGGTACTTCGTAAGGGTGCATTTCTCGCACGATCCGCTGAACGTCCGGGAACAGGCTCTGCCGGGTTTTTACGATCAAGAGGCGCTCTGTCTCGTCGCAAACCTGTCCTTTCCAGAAATAAATTGAGCGAATCTCAGGCGCGATGTTGACACAAGCCGCGAGTTTTTGTTCCACTAGAGCGCGCGCGATGACAACTCCTCTGTCCAAATCGTCAATGGTCACAAGGCATAGGATGTAGGGACCCATATTCACTCCATATTGTGCTTTTTTGTTGACAAACCACAACACCTTGTATATGCTCCCCCCCGATTTGAGGGAACGGAGCAATCCCGACCAGAGGACCAAGAGGCCACATTGTATCCTGTTCTCGCGCGAATAACAACCCCCCGGACTAACACTGTAGGATGCATTCATCATGGTACATTGACCTTTACTTGCGAAAAAACGGGGGAATCTAGCTAACTTCTTTCTGAAGCTGGTTAGTGGAGTCTATCATGACAACCGGATCAGGAGAAATGTTCAAGATAGGAGACATAGTAGTCTATCCTGTCCACGGCGTGGCGCGAATAATGGATATAAAAACCGAGCGCATAGGTGGATCTGACCAATTATGCTATATTTTGGAGACAGAAATAAAAACCGCGAATGTTCGACCGGTTATAAAACTTCCTGTAGACAAGGTCTTATCAAACCGGGTCAGGCGAATCGTGTCAGAAGAGGAAGTCCCCAGGGTAATTGATATTCTCCAGAAGAGAAGTCTTAAGACCGATACACAGACGTGGAATCGCCGCCAGCGTGAATACCAGGAGAAAATGCGTACAGGAAGCATATTTGAGGCTGCCGAGGTTTTTCGCGATCTCAGTCTTCTCAAGGAGAGCAAAGATCTTTCCCATGGCGAGCGTAGACTGTTCGACCAGGCCAAGAACCTCCTTATCAAGGAGCTTGCGATCGCCAAGCGAACGGACGAGAGCGAAATAGAGCGGACCATAGGCAATATTTTCAAGTCAGTTGCGACCCTTCCGAGCTCTGACGAGAGTACCAGCTAGGCACTCCCCTAAACGAATCTCGAAAATACAGAGAAAGGACCCCATCCGTGCGGCCGAGTGCCTTTGCTTCTGTGGTTCTTATTCTGTCATGCATGGGCTTGGGTGCGGTCACCACTATAGCGCTTTGGACGACATGGTTGGGGATAGCAATAGGGCTGGCAGCAGGACTTCTGCTAGGCGTCGTGGCACTCCTGCTTCTCCGCTATGCCCTAAGCTGGGACTTATACTCGCTCTTGGGTGCAACTTCGGGAATCCTCATAGGAATCGTCATAGCGTCTGTCCTAACCTCAGGGTTTCCTGCAATCCTGGAAGATCCGCGAGCATCCGCGACAGTGCGTACCCTGATACTGGTGATCTTCGTCCTAATGGGAATGGAGCTGGGAAAGGCGAAGGCACGGGAATTCAGAAAAAGGGATAAGATCGCGCAGGATCAAGCTCGCCATGTCATAGGAATTCTTGATACATCGGTCATTATTGACGGACGTCTGGCTGGTATATGCGAAACGGGATTTCTGTCCGGAGACCTCATTATTCCGGAATTCGTTCTGCGAGAGCTTCAGAACATAGCAGATTCACAGGACCCCACGAGAAGAACGCGCGGAAGACGAGGACTGGATGTTCTCAACAGGATAAAGAAACAGTCGATTGTCACCGTGGTGATTGACGACACAGACTATCCCGCCATGGCTGACGTTGATCCAAAACTGATTCAAAGAGCCAAGGAAACCGGATACCCCATAATTACCAATGACTTCAACTTAAACAAGGTGGCAGAAGTTCATTCCATCCGAGTACTGAACATCAATCAACTGGCCAATGCCCTAAAACCAATCATGCTGCCAGGGGAAACCATGAAGGTCCATATAGTCAGAGAGGGAAAAGAGCCTGCTCAAGGGGTGGCATTCCTCGATGACGGAACCATGGTGGTGGTGGAGCATGGAAGGAAATATCAAGGCCAAACCATTGAGACGACCGTCACGAGTGTCCTGCAAACCCCTGCGGGAAGAATGATTTTTGCGGTTGTCAAAGAATGATGGACAACTCTCGCACCGAGCAGGTGGAATCATCTCCCACTATCCATCCCACAAAGACCGCGACGAGTGATTCGGTTACCTTCCCGACTTCAAGTAATCCTTCCACAGCTTGAATCCAGGCTCGGGTGGCGATCCAGCATCGTTCCACCATTGGATGAAGTCGCCGTAAACAGGGAGAAACTCTTTCCATGTTCCATTGGGATTCACATTGGCCTTCCAGTCGGGATAAAGATCGTCATTGGCCAACTGAAATTCATCTTTGCCAAAGTCGGGGAACTCCTTCTTGAACGAAGCAAACTTCTCGGCTTGACTCAGTTCCTCCTGCTTCGCAACAGATTCCTGACGCGGAGAAGGCGTGGGCAGTGACTCACGTCCAGAGGGCTGGGTAAGCTCCTGTTCTCTCACGTACGAGCCCTTGCTTTCCCCTGCCTGGGATCCTTGAACAGGGGTGGGAAGATCTGACCGAAGTTTCTCCAAAGCCCCGGGAGGCTGGACCGACGAGGGCAAATCCATGGCACCTGGCGGCGTACCGGGGATACTCGACGGCGGCATCATCGAGACAGCCTGAGGAGGAGTCTGAAGCTGAGCCTTAAGCCACCCCTTTTCCGGATCGAATTCCTGAATCCCACCAAAAAACTTGTCGATCCGGTAGGCCTTGCCAAGACCCAACGGGCTCAAGTAATGGTACCTGTTCTGGGTTGCGATGACGATAAGACCCAGTGCCACTATTCCAAGAAAGATCCAGGAGTGGAGTGTCGTCCATCCCACTGCGGTCCGATCTTGATCTTCCACCGGACGACGCCCTTCGTCATTTACGCTCATCCCGATATCCTCCTTCTCTTTGTCGAGCAGTGGGAGATTACCACCACCAAAACGAGCCAACCATACCAGATTCAAAGATATTTGTAAACAAGCTCTGCATAACTGCACTTGCACCGTATGGGAATCCGTCCTGCCCATAAACCCCAAATCGTGGTGGACCGGTATCTCCCAAAAGGACCCCAAAAGATAAACCAATGTATTTATTGATCAGTATAACATTTTTATTTGACACAATATATCCGATCTGATAAAGCATCCGCAAGAACGAATTCCGGGGTCAGGCATGTTCTCTCTTTTCTCACGAAACTCCTCAAACATATTGAAATTACCGAATCATACCCTTCTTTATGGAATCGTCATAACCTCCTTAGGGATCTTTGTCAGCCTTGGATCCGTCACTCGGTTGTACGAATTAAGGGAGTTCTTCCCAATACGGCTCCCAGAGCAGGTTAATGAATTTATTCTCAACTATATCCCTTTCATCCTCGGAACCTTCATCACAACAATAGCCGCCCTTGCGGGTATCATAGTGGGTCTGAACTGGTTGACAGGAGGTCTCAGGGAAATCTTCAGTCCACGCCTTACCCTAACCCAGGTGGGAGACTATTACCGTCCGGAAGATATTTCTCTCGGCCTAAAAGAAGGACGAATCCGATCCTACGAGCGGGCACCGACTCTCTTGTTCTTTATCATAGGAAAACTATGGCGGAACGCTAGATATATATCTGAAATACCAAGAGAAATAGTTAAGAGGAACACCCGTTTCATTTGGAAAGCCGCGGCAGCCGGCATCCTAATCCATTTCGGATTCAAGACATTGGAAACGGTTCCACCGTACCTGGAAAGCATAGGGCTCGGAACAGGATACGTGATACCGTCTCCAACCCCTTTCTACAATCTTCTTGTTATCGTATGCATCCTTAAGCTCGCGATCACTCTAAGTCTGATCCCACTCAGGCGACCTGACGCAACACGAGAGATGGACTCGATGATTGTGGAGGGCAAAGGGCATCCCTCCGTCTTCTTCTCAATATTGGAAGAAGGATCCCGCATGTTCGCAAATCGGGGCTTCTCAAACCGAATTTCACGATCCAATCCGGTACGGTGCCAGGACGGAGAATCCCTTGTTGGAACACTCATCGAAAGCTTTCCCGAGTACGTCAAGACGTATTCCCGTACCGCTGCGACATTAAGTCTTTTTCTCGGATCCGTTATGATTCTTGTGGGATTTCTCCAAATCATCCTAGCGCAATATCCAAGTTTTTCCGTAGGATACGAAGACTTCTTCAGGCTCCATCTCTTTGGCCTTCTCGCAGACATTGTGCTTAACGTGATGGTGATCCTCATGGGAAAGAATTTTGTGAATCAGGCTCGTGCAATCATGGGGGTTTATCGGTTCAGATCCAATCTGGTGTATGTGGAAGCCAAGGGGGATTTCGAGCGCAAAGTGCTCCCGGATCTCAGCGGTATTGTTTCGGCCGAGCGGTTGTTCAATCCACTCGCCTCATGCGCGTTCAATGTTCGCTACTTCTCGGCAGAAGCAATTTCAGAATCAATCACACCTCAGGGAGTACGCGACCTCATCGGTTTAGAAACCTCCACTCGGCTTGCTAAAGATGTGGCGAGATTGAAATTCTTACCATTCCACGTAAACTTCAAAGAACGGTATCCTTCCGCATGGAAGCCCGACACGGAAGCCGAGCTAGAAGAAGGCGAGGAGATTGTCCAAGCTTCTGAACCGGAGATCAACATTCCGTCGGAAAACGATCCGAGCCTACCGTTTGAATCGGGTGCTTGCAGATGACGAAAAAGTGTTCAGTCTTGCTCTCGGAGCGTGCACGCGGCCGAAAACGGTGAAGCAGCTCGTTCAAAGGGTTGACCCTTGCGGCCATACTGCTATGATACAAGTGGGTTATACATAAATGTCCGTACCTGTTCGCTATCAACGAAAGAACTCTCAGAATCGAAGGGCAGTACGGGTAAACAGAATATCACCGAAACCCATAAGGGCTTCGGCTCACGGCACGTACCCCAGGGGTGGATCTTCTCCCGAGACGGGTCCAGCACTCCCTGTGACGGAAGGAATGAGGTAAAGAGATGAATAGGTCCTTCCTACGAGTAATCGGCATAGCCCTTGCCGCCACGATCATAATGGCGGTCACGGTAAGCTTCGGTGCGGACTATCTCATTATCAAGAAGAAAGATGGCTCCACGCAAAAGGTTCCCCTGGATTTTCCGGCAGGACAGATCGAAGAATTTGATGTGCAGTCTGTCCCCCAAGAAGTGGATGTGCCTCGCCAGCCACCCTTGCGGCCCGGACAGGAACAGGAGATAAAAGAACGGGAGACCGAGACTGAAGAAAAGCCGTCAGCGACCCCCTTCATCTTTCGGGAAGGTCCAGCGCGACCTCCAAGCCAACAAGTCATCAGCCCAAGAGGTCCGGAACGAGAACCAGCCAGGCAGCCGCGCGGGCCGGTGGCTGCAACAGCTCCCATTTCCAAAGGAACCCTCTCGGTTAATGTGTACAAGCTGCCCGAGGGGATCAAAGCTCTGCCCGATTTCAGTGCTTTGAAACCGGCTGAGGTCCTCACAACGGACGTCATCAATCTTCATCAACAGGGATCGAAGCAAGAGCCTACAGGCCTTCCTCAGGACGTGAGCAATTTAGGCATGCGATTCGTAGGCATGTTCGTGGTCTCTGGAGAAGGAATATTCAAGTGGAGATTGCATGCCAAAGACGGGGCACGAATGCACGTCGATGATAAGACCATCATAGAAATCGACGGAATTCATGAGCCGCTCTCCAAATCGGGTTTTGTACACTTGGCCGAAGGCGTCCACTCAATAGTTGTCGACAGCTTCAACTCAAGCGGTGCCCCTGTTCTACAGCTCTACGTACAGTCACCTCTAGGAGAGGAGCAACTCTTTTCCGTCAGCAAGGGGTTGATCGGGTGGAAAGAACCGGAAAGGCCCTATGACGTGTTATGGGGGCAGGTCTATTTCGTCCCCCAAGGGAATTACCCGAAGGGTCCGGATCTATCACGCTTGAGCCCTATAGGCCGAATCATAGCACCTGAGCTAAGCATATCAGGCGGTCAAGGCATTCCGGGACTTCCGGGACGAAGAGATATGGTAGCAGTTCGCTATCAAGGATATTTTCCGGTTGATGGAGCGGGAATCTTTGCATTCAGGCTTGTTGCCGACAACTACGCAAAACTGATTATTGGGCAAGATGAGATAACAGAAATCGCAGACGGTTCCAAGCTCGGTGAACGGGGGGCGCTCGGGTGGGCCTTTCTCCAGCAGGGAAACTATCCAATAACAGTGGAATATTTTCATGCCAGGGGAGAGCCCATGCTCAAGCTCTTTGTAACAGAGCCCGAAAAGAAAGAACAGGTCTTTGCTCCGGCTCAATCCCTCGAGGGATATGCCTCCGACAGCGGGAAATTAAGCCTCATCCCAGCATTTGTCTATTTCCTCAAGCCAGGCGTAAATAAACTCCCTAATTTCAACAAGATATCTCCTGCAGGCATGTTCTTCACTAAGGCGATCGATTACCCGTTGAACAGAGGAACGGAATACTTCCCTGGAGTTCCCCAGCGAGATGACTGGCTAGGCCTGCGATTCTACGTGAAATTTTCCCTGACTGAAGAAGAGACGGGCACATACAAGTTCCGTATTGTTTGCAGAGACGGCGCTAGACTTATTATAGGCAAGAAGATCGTCGTCAATGCCGACGGTATCGGAAAAGTCAGAGAAGAATCGGGGGAAATCGCTCTACCAGCCGGTAGCCACGAAATGTTTCTCGATTATTTTCACACCAAAGGTCCCAATGGCCTCCAACTCTTTATTACCCCTCCCGGGGGAGAGGAAAAGGTTTTTGCGTTCAACTAGCACATCAAGATCATGTCCGTTCATGGCCAAGCGCGAGTGAGAAGAACCCTGCACCCGCATAGACCGCGGCTGCCAGGTAAGACAAAACGGTAAACCCGACGGTCATGGATAACAAGACGGCTCCACACGTAGAGATTACCGAGGCGAAGCCATTCACGGCCCATGCTAGAGGAATCACTGCAGGAGCTCTCCGATGGAGCAGAGCAATGCCCCATGGAAACGGAATTCCCAAGAGGAATGCGAGAGGACAAATAATTCCGAGCCCAAAAGCGATCTTTGCAACCTGAGAGAAATGAGCGGTTGACGAAAAGAGAAGGGGTAGTCCCAGAGTGGCAAGAACTGCGAGGAGTCCTATGGCCGAACCGACCGGCAAAATTCCGGCCGGTAAGACCGCTGTTATGCGCGGTGCGGCGAGGCTCCCTGCGCCTGCAGAAATGAGAAACCCACCTACTACCAACGCAGCCGAAAGAACCGGATCTCCCAGAAATCGGGTAAACATCTGAATGAAGCTCATCTCCAGAAGCATGAATGCCGTTCCCAGCGCAGCGAAATAGGAGGTAGTGAGGGCGAGCGTCCCCATAGACGGCACCTCTTTCCACCGTACCAGAAAGATCAGCGGAAAGAGCAGGAGAATACCCCCTACCAACACACACCACGCCCCCGCTGCCAAGAGCAGAAGATAACCCATCTCCGACCGTGTCGGCCACAGGGGACCAAAGGCTTCCCGAAGCTTGGAAACCGCTTTCCACTTGAAAAAATCATAGAAGAATGGCCTATCGTCTATCGCGGGCTCTACGATGGTCAACCACGTCCGATAAAGGATCGCTCTCTTGTCCGAGAGCAGTTGCTCCATGGCGTAGTGGTACCACGATACACCCGATACCTCAGGGCCTGGAAGAACGTGGATAGCATTAGTATCGTCCGGCTGAACACCCGGAAACCATTCAGTATCCCATGACATTGTCCTGCAAATCTTCCGAAATTTTTCCACCAGTTCTTTGCCTATTGGAGCGTTTCGTACAAGGGTTGCCATGGAAAGCTCGTCTCGGGCGAGTAAGAGATGAGACCCGGGGTCCAGTACCCCTCTGCTTTCGAGAGCCTCAATCCAAGTGGCAGGAATCTTGATGTTATCTCGGGGTGGATCCTGAATTCCCCGGACGACCGACACAATACCTGACGGGGTAAGAACGCGAAGGGATGCAGCAAATCCTTCGACAGTAGCCAGATAATTCTCTCGCAAAGCCCCTATGCCCCCCGATCCAGCGGCAAATCCTTCCAAAGCGGCACAATGAATCAGGTCGAAAGACAAGCGTGTGGAATCGAGAAATGCTCTAGGCTCCATGATTACTACGCGGACGCGGGGATCCTCCAAAACCCTACTCGGATGGGACTTCAAAACACGAATGATATTCCGGTCTGGCTGAACGAGCACAATGGATCGTGCTTGGCTCAGTCGCGCGAGCCAAACTCCCAATCCTCCGGCATCTCCCAGAATAAGGACAGTTTCCGGTCGAATAAGCCGGTATGGAAGACTCATAAGGGTTCCCTCGAGGAATCGCGCCTTCATCGGGTCATCAATGGAGAGCACAGATCCTATCCCGAAACCGTCGAGAAAAAGCATGTCCATGGGAGGGGGAGTAGCATCGGGGCTTAACGATAGCAGCGTATGAAAATGGGGACTCGAAAAAAGGTCGATTCTGCCTCTCGGGCCCGAAAAACTCACTACCGATCGCGCCGCACCCTGATCAACGAGTTGCCGAACGTACGCCAACGGCTTATACTCGTCAATCCGAAGCGGAAACAATCGATCTACCCCGACCAAAAGAGACGCACAAAACGCCAGGCTAACAAGAATCAATCCGATGAAATACGGTATCCTTGTCCTGCTGCCTATCGGTGGTAGCAGCAGGAATGAAGGCAGCAACACGCTAAGCGCGAGAGGCGCTACAAGGCCGTTCGCAGGGATAAAATTGAGGAGGACAATAGTGACCAGCGCTCCCAGGGCGCTGCCGGTAAGGTTAACTGCGTAGACTCGCTGAGGATTTTTCTCCTCGATCATCAATGCGAGGCCGATCAGCAACCCTGCGATCAGAAACGGAACACAATGCAACAACCAGAACAGCATCCACCACGCGACGGTGCTACCTGCGTCCGCAGGGGGAAAATAGACTCGCACAGGAAGCGCTTCCCCCACACGGAAAGAGAAAGCCACTGTGATACCGAACAGCGGTGTAGCCCATCGAAAGACTCCGACTGCACTTCGGTGAAACCAACCTTTCCAAAGAGCGAGAACCGTCCCTCCCGCACCAAAGCCTAATAGGGCACAGCTTATGATCAAGAAGGAAAAGTGATGGTACTTGGAGATGAGAAGGCACCGCATGAGACCGAGCTGCCATCCGATGACCGCAGCGGAGACACAGAAAACCGCAACAAGAAGGCCTCGCGGAGAAACAGCAGGGAAATTCATGTGATACTAGCTCATTCCCACGTCTTTCTTTTTGTTGAGATCCTTCCGAGCAAATAAGTAGCCAACCCAGACCGGATGGTCTAAGTGTTCCGCAGGCAACCAGGGACGATCGCGAAAAAACGAGCCTTGATTACATCGGAATCGAAAGCCATTCTTGCTTTCGCGATACTCCATTCGTGAACACCAGCACTCAATTGTCACGAGCTGCGCCTCTCACAAGAGGGACAAACCGGACCAGGCTCAACGTAGAGGATTTTCGAGCACCATCTCCATCTTTGGTTATCAACAGGAGGCGCTGAGTTTCGAACACTCCTCCGACCGGGACGACCATCTTTCCATGGGGCTTCAATTGTTCGAACAGGGCGGGGGGGACATGCAATGCGGCAGCAGTCACGATAATGCGATCGAATGGAGCGTGCTCTGGCCATCCGTCGTATCCGTCAGCGCATTTCACTCGGACGCTGTCGTAACCCAGGTGCTTCAACCGTTGCCGAGCAGATTCGCAGAGGGGGTGAATAATTTCCATTGTGAAGACATCTCTAGTGATTTTCGCTAACACCGCGGCCTGATAACCCGATCCGGTTCCTATTTCCAGGACTTTCATCCCAGGTTCCAGATCAAGTGCTTGGGTCATCAACGCTACAATATATGGCTGGGAAATTGTCTGGCCGTACCCTATCGGGAGCGGACTATCCTGGTATGCCGCTGCCCTGTATTGCTCGGGAACAAACAGATGGCGCGGCACGTTCAACATTGCGTCAAGAACCTGCCTATCGGAAATGGTCGTTCGCCCTAGGCCTTGGAACTGGGTTTCCACCATGTTCTTTCGCTCCTGAAGCCTCTCTGGTCGATCGGGAGAACCGTGGATGAGGGGATCGCCACTCAGGGATAGCGTGAGAGGCACCACTGCGATGACGACACAGAAGACAAAGAGAATCTTAAGCAGGAGGGAATTACTCATTTTTCAATTCCTCAGCGGCGGATGGCAGATTCGGAACGTCATCCAAGCGCTTCTCCATCACGATTGCGTCATCTTGACCTATAGTATAGTAATTCTTTCTGAAGCCGATCGAGTGGAATCCACGGCTCCGATACAAAGCTCTAGCAGGGGCGTTGCGTCGACCGACGTCCAGAATGATGTTCTTCAGACCGTCTTTTCGACAAAGCTCCTCCAGCTTTTCCATGAAGTACGTCCCATAGCCTCTGCTGCGGCGATTGGGATGCACAGCTATATTCATGAGATGCGCTTCGTCCAAGACCTTCCAGAAACACAGATACCCTACCAATAGATTGTCTTCCAAAAAAACGACGAGCCGCGCGTTGCGATTGGCCATTTCTTCCTGAAACATCGACCGGGTCCATGGTGCCGGAAAGGACGATCTTTCGATTTCCAGAACCTGGTCGAGATCGGAATGCATCATTCGTCGAATTCTGAGATTCAAATCTGTCGTCACGAGATCTGTATAAGCTCTCCTGATCAAGAATGGATGATGAGAGCCCCCCCCAACGCTACAAGAAATCCGAGAGCAAATAGCACTATTGTCTCCTTGTCTTCCAGACCGAGTAGGAGATCTGCAATCCCCACGAGAGGAACAGAAAAATAACCGAAGCTGAGAGCCCTATCGAGAATGGGGGGTATGAGTGGGGCTAATCTTGACAACACAACCGCACCTATATAGATCACGGGAGCGAGAAGTAAAAAAGCGAGCGAGAAGCCGAGAGCGAGGCCAGCACCTATGTGAAGCCACACAACGGCATCGCGACCATCGGTCTGCAATTTGGCAGCGGACCGCGAGATCTTGCCTAACCCGAGCCTGAGACGTTCATCCATCTTTCGTCCGGCGAAGCAAACGGGCAACAAGAACAAGAAACAGACAAAAACCACTGCGGTGAGGCCCAAGTCCGTAGCAGACCGAACACAGGCCGACACCGCCGCTGTAGCAACTGATGCCAGCGTCACGTCAGGAGCGATGAATCCTCCTACAGGAGGTCTCCTGAGCCATAGCAATTCGAAAAGGACCCCAGAAGCGATTCCGGCCGACAGATCTCCAAGAATTGCGCCGACGACAGTAGCGCCGACGATCGGTCTGGAAATCATGAACTGAAAGACTTGATACCTGTCGAGCCAGATCAAGCCTCCGACGGCGCTTGCTATGAGGGCTTTCTCAAGCATAACGTACCAGAGAGTAACCGGCTCATGCATCCTATTGGCCGGCTCGTCCGTCGTTTAGATCAGGATTGGAGCATGAAGAAGAATCTAAACGGGCTTCTCTATAGCTGTCCCTCAGGAAGACTTGTTTCAAGCAGCTCAACAGGCTTCTCAAAGGGTACAGACTGGATATTGATCCTCACCCCTTCCCGCTTTATCGTCCTCAATGCTTCCAAGCTCCTACCTCCTACGTAGACTGAGCGGCTCAGGCAAACAGATACCTCTCTTGTCGCAAGATTCCCCAAATTGAGCTCGTGGAAGCAGACCCCACTCCTTTTCAACCGTAACGCATCAATAGGATCCTCGACAATAACAAGTCTCCTCAAATCACGCCCATCAGGCCGCTTGAGCCACGATGCTATTCGCTCAACTCCGTCGATAATCAAGTTGATTGAGTAGGGAATGGCTGCTTGCATGATCATTCGCTGAACATGATCTTGGGCGAGGGAGTCATTGGCCACCACGAGCTCCTGCGCGCGTGTGGATGGCACCCAGCTCTCGAGGATCTGACCATGGATCAAGCGATCGTCCACTCGCACCAACACAATCGGCATATCTATAACCTGAGCACGACTCGCTCAGAGCTGTCACGGCTGCTGTTCAAACGTATTCCTCCGGGACAGTCTGTGACGCAGAACCTCTTCAGCCCGATAAATGTTCTCTTTTCCGGCCTCCGAGGCGAGTTTTGCCAGAGAAGGAAGGTCGTGATTGGTTCGCCCATTGACGGCCTTGATCATCATAGGGAGGTTCAATCCCGTGACTACCTCGACCTTCCCTTCTTCGAGGAAAGTCAGGGAGAGATTGGTTGGGGTCCCCCCGAACAAATCAGTAAGGATGAGCACTCCCAGTCCTCGATTTACCTGCTTAATCGAGTGGGCAATCTTTTCCCGAGCCGATTCGGGAGACTCGGAAGGATCGATGGACAAAGCCATAAGCGCTTCGTCTGAACTCAAACCAATGAGTTTTCCCGTGCTTATGAATTGGGGTCCGAGGTCACCATGAGTAACCAACAGAATGCCGATCATTGTCTTCTTTCCCAAAATCATGGCTCATTTCTATTAGTTGCCCGACACCATCACCGTGTGGGCACGCCTCAGGCGCTCAATTCTCGATGCTTCACTTCAACGCGACTGTAACCCTTGCGGAGAAGGAACTTGGACAGGTGTTCCGCTACGACCACAGATCGGTGACGCCCTCCAGTACACCCTACGGCGATAGTAAGGTACTGCTTTCCTTCCTGCATGTAAAGAGGTAAGAGAAAGCTCAACATGTCCTCCAGTTTTGCAATGAATTCCTTAGTGGTCTCCTTGCTAATAACCCATTGGGCCACATCAGCGTTCCGGCCGTCTTTGGCCTTAAGATCCTCGACGAAATACGGGTTTGGGAGAAATCGGACATCCAGCACGAGGTCCGCTTCCATTGGCAGCCCTCTCCCGAACCCAAACGAGCTGACCACAATCTTGAGCTCACGGCCGTCAACAGAGCCAAAAAGCTTGCGAATCTCCTCTCGCAACTCGTGTACAGTCAGATTGGACGTGTCAATCACCCACTCTGCACGTTCCCGGATCTCGGATAACTCATGTCGTTCCCGGATTATACCGTCGATCAGGTTGCCTGTCACTGCAAGTGGGTGCTGGCGGCGCGTTTCACTATACCTGCGTACAATCACATCATCCCGGGCCTCGAGGAAAAGAATCTCCACCGGGGTCTTGGCTTCGTCGAGAGAATCGAGGATAGTCGAGTAACGAGGGAAAAATTTTGGCTGTCGCAGGTCTATGACAAGAGCTATTCGTGTAAGTTCAGTACCGCTCGATTCCGTCAGCTCCAGAAGTTTTGGGAGAAGATCCACGGGGAGGTTATCCACACAGAAAAACCCCATGTCCTCCAACGCGTTGACAGCCGTAGATTTCCCGGATCCTGAAAGCCCCGTTACAATTACTATTCTTCTGGTTTCCACTGTCTCACCGTCCCGTGCGAGCGAAAAAGCTTGGCCAACAACTCGATGAGTAAAGCCGGATCAGATCCTCTGGTGAGAGGGAGTCTGATCCTTTGCAATTCGCATCCCATGATTTGAATCGCCGTCATTTCCGGCTCAGTTCGACCTACGTCCACCAGCGGATCGTACGTTTCCAAATTCACGGCAAAATCGATTGAAGAGGCGGCCGAAGTTCCCTCGTCAAACAGAGCTCTCGCGCGATAGATTCCCAAACCCCGAACCTCGATTCTCACCTGTTCTTCTACCGGCATACCCACGAGCTTCCCATCTTCGGAAACTGAAATTTGCACCAAGTCGTCGGAAACCAGCTTGTGGCCCCTGCTCATCAAGTGCAGAGCTGCAAGAGACTTGCCGATACCTGGGGGGCCCTGAATCAGCACGCCCACGCCCCCTACGTCAACCAACACGCCTTGAATTCTCGATCTATTCATTGGTGCGTACATATCACGCCTTCACTGGTGGATCAATTGAAGAGTCAGCGCGTGCAGCGCAATGCAGAAGCCCGATAGCAGAGCTCTCGGATCCATGAGATTCGGTGGCACATGGGATTTGCTATTATTGCCGCTCTGAGATGATCTTCTCGGGTTGCTCATGGGCTTGGGATTCGGCGGATTCGTAGCCCGTAAGTGGCGAGTATCGCTTGATTTCGTAGCCGGTGATTCTCCCGCTAGAACGGGAGTCCCGGCCGTTTATTGCTGAGGATGACGAGCAGGATGCCCGTCACACCAAGACAACGAGAGAATTCACAACAGCACCTCATCTGCTGCTACGATTCTGCTCCCCAACCTCCGCCCCCAGGGGTCTGCACGCTTATCACGTCCCCTTCCTCTGCACGAAAGGATACCTTGGACGGTAGATCTACCTCCGAGCCATCATGGCGAATCAACACATTCTTGCCACACGCTCCCGGAGAACCTCCGTTCAGGCCATAGGGAGGGAATCTCCGCCGTTCGGATATGAGAGTCACTATCGCGGGCCTCAAGACGCGTAAATCTCTTTGAATACCATCTCCTCCAGGGTGTCTTCCTCTACCTCCTGAGCCTCGTCTTACACAAAACTTCTCGACAAGGAGAGGATAAGCTGCCTCGAGAGCTTCAATAGGAGTGTTCATGGTGTTGGTCATATGGGTATGCACAGCAGAAGCCCCAGGGCCGAGCGGTCCGCCACCGGCTCCACCTCCTATGGTTTCGTAGTACGCGAAAAAAGATTGAGTCGGATCAGGATGAGCAATGCCGATGGTGACATTGTTCATCGTCCCCTGCGACGCTGCCGGAATCAGGTGCGGTCTCGCAGCAGCAAGAGCAGCGAGCAGCACGTCAACGATTCTTTGAGAGGTCTCCACATTTCCGCCTGCTACTGCTGCCGGGCGCCTGGCATTGAGCACCGATCCCTCGGGCACCGTAATCGTAAGCGGTCGGAGAGTCCCCGCGTTTGCTGGGATCTCTTCGGGTAAGATCAATCGAAACACATACAAGACCGCGGATACAGTAATTGCCCTGACCGCGTTCAGATTACCTCTGACCTGAGCACCAGATGGGGTGAAATCCACGTGCGCGTTTTCTCCCTCCACAACGATTCTCACTCGAAGCGGAATAGGGGAGTCAGAGAAACCATCGTCATCCAGGTAGTCTTCAGCTTCATAAGTCCCGTCAGGAATGGACGCCAGAACTCTCCTCACCATTCTTTCCGACCGGTCTTTCAATGCATCCGCGTACAGAACCATTTCCTCGGCACTACGTCTGCGAGCAATCTCCTCGAGTCGACGGATGCCTTTGTTCAGCGATGCAATTTGAGCCTGAATATCCCCTTCTCGTTCTCTGGGAGTTCTAACGTTGGCAAGGAAGAAGGCCAGGATATCGGCATCCAGCTTGCCCGCTTTGACTAATCGCAACGGCGGTACGATGATCCCTTCCTGAAAGATCTCGTCAGATATAGGCATCGAACCCGCAGACGTTCCACCGACATCGGCATGATGTGCCCGATTTGAGACATAGAATGTGGGCGTGATGTCGGAATCACGCAGGAAGACCGGCGCAACCATTGTCAGGTCAGGCAGATGTGTGCCGCCCATGAAAGGGTCGTTGAGCATGACCACATCCCCACGCTCGAGAGCCATCGTCCTCAGAACTTCTTTAACCGAAAGAGGAGCGCTTCCCAGATGCACTGGAATGTGCGCGGCTTGGGCCACAAGCTCACCCCCTCGGTCGCAGATCAGGCATGAGAAGTCACGCCGTTCCTTGATATTTGGACTCAGCGCTGCTCGACAAAGAGCCGTACCCATTTCTTCAGCCACCGAAGTGAAGAGATTTGCGAAGACTTCAAGAGTCACCGGATCGTGCTGCCGAACCGTGGGGGAAGACTGTTCAGATTCGACGCTCATTTCAGGTTGTTCTCGCATGGATTTTTCGCTGGAGACCATGGCCGGGAGGAGACAGCGAGGCTCACTGAACTTTGAGAACTTCTTGGGCGAATTCTATATCAATAGTTTCCGGGTCCTGTGAGTGAACCTTGATAAGATGCCTCAGGTGAACCAGACTATCCAGATCTATTCTCGTAAACTTTACTGCCATGCCCTCTTCCTCCTTACGAACCACTTCCCCTTCGATTTCAATCTTTAGCAGACTCTTGGGACCGATCAAGTCAATGTGCAGTATGCAGGGGGCGCCCTCGGGAAGGGGTGTTTTCAAGGCAATAAACGCCCCGCCAAGGCTTATATCTCTGAGGCGATGGGATATGGCCACATGATCATCAGTAACCACTCGAATTTCCGTCTCAAAGGGGGTCCGAGTGAACTTCCGTTTCTCATTCATTAGCTTGGGGCCTTCCGTGCACATCCGATTCCGAATTGCACGATCGACGAGGCGTTGACGAGAAATCAGCGTTCCTATTCCGAGCACCAAAAGACCGATACTCGGAAAAGGTCCACCCCTTCCCTTCCATCAAGGCCATTTCCTGGCCATCCGAAACCGACCTTGCCCTATTTCGGACCTAGCACCATCGTCATGTTGCGGCCTTCGAACTTTGGCGGTTGTTCCACAGCCCCTTCAGTACCAACCATCTCCAGAACTTTGTCTAGCAATTTTCTTGCTTGATCCGGATGGGTAATCTCTCGGCCACGAAACATGACAGTCACTTTTACCTTGTTCTTCTCGGAAAGGAACTCCAGGAGCTTCTTGACCTTGTATTCGAGGTCGTGTTCTTCCGTTTTCGGTCTTAGCTTAACTTCCTTCAGGGTTACGGTGGCTTGCTTTTTCTTTCGCTCGTGTTCCTTCTTACTCTCTTCGTACCGATACTTCCCATAGTCCATTATCTTGCAGACTGGGGGATCGGAGTTCGGTGCAACTTCGACGAGGTCCAGGCCAAACTCTTCAGCTTTTCTCAGAGCCGTCGATACGTCAAGAATTCCGAGTTGTTCGCCCTCTGGGGCGATCACTCTCACCCTGTCGGCTCGAATCTTCTGGTTCACCCTGACCTTGGGTTCCGCAGGCACGGCACCTCTTGGTCTTCCTCTCATCTACAACGCCCCCCTTGGTAATAGAACCTCTGTCGCTATCATTGTTTTTCCTGATAGACGAGCTGCCACTTCTCCGTGAGAATATGCCGAAAACTTATCCACGCCCAACTCCTCAATTGTCTCTTCGCTCTGCTTGCTGGTGCCAAAAGCACGATTCTCCAATGCCTTGTGGCCAAGAATGGTCACGCTCGGGAACGTCTGATTCCCGCGAGTCACAAATCCGCGAGCCGGCCTCTTGCATATTCGGGTTTTCCTGCACGCTCACGCGGCCGCACATCACCCTGTTAACCACTAGCCCCTCGTACCCGCTCACGCGGTGATGGGCCGTCGTGGTCACGTAGAATGGCAAACCCATAATGTGCAGGGTACAATCCCGGCAAGCTCTCAATCCCCGGTCAGAAACAAACATCGCAGAGTCTACCTCTCTCGGCCGGCTCAAAGGGACCGCAAGATCGATCCCTCGACTCTGTAGTTCCGGGGAAACAACATCCTCGTATACAGGATTCTCTCGCAATTTTTCGGCGGTGGCGATGCCTGATGGATAGAATGTTGACTTACGCTTGACCTGAATCTCGATGACCGGCATCATGCTATGAAGTTCGCAATACGGCGGCTGGATGGGTTGGGTGACCCGTTTAGTATCATCGACGTGCCATTCCTCCTGCAAGGTTCGAGGTATCTCGCTGCCTTCTGATCGGTGCTTACGTGGTAGGCGCGTGGGGATTTGAACCCCAGACCCTCACCGCGTCAAGGTGATGCTCTCCCCCTGAGCTACGCGCCTAAGACTCGACTTCAACGATTAGCAACAGAAAAAACAATTGTCAAGGGCAAAACAGTGTTTCGACGTCTCGATACACTGAACCCACTGTGACAAACAGATCATGCGGCTGCGCAGGAAAACGTCCCAGCCGTGGCAAACCTCAATAACCTTTGTACTATCGCGTTCCGTTCATGGATAATCGTCCCGCGCGAGGAATTTCTCCCCCCATGCCCGGTAAGGACCGTCGCTGCGTTACCAGTGACTGTATCAAAGCTAATGCAGATCGGTCGTTCCAACGGGCAGCCCCCACGCTGTATCCTACCGCCTTTCCCTGGCTGTCTACAATGTACGTCGTGGGAAAGCCAGGGACTTCCAGGATCGCTTCCTTGCTCGGATTAACGAGAAACGCCGTCTTCTTTCCCGACATGGTCACAACTTTCAGCTCGTATCCTTGGCCCCCATCAAACAGGATGGGAAAGGGTGCTCCATGTGTTGATGCATGGTTTATAACCGCCTGAGGAGGATCGACGAGATTCACCCCGAGGATTTCCAAATCCGCAGGGGAAAAAGTCTGTTTGAGCTGATGGAGGAGCGGCTCTTCATACCGGCACGCTGGACAGTTTATGGACCAGAAATGAAGGAGGATTACTTTGCCGCGATAATTGTTCAACGAGACTGTCTGCCCGTTTGGTGTCTTCAGAACCAAGGGCGCCACCGGGTGGGGTGCAGGAAACAAGAAGATGTTCGCGTTGGCAGCCAGATCAGTGGCGTGAGCCACGGTGGGGTTCACAGCGGGCAGTGCAAAGAGGACAGTTGCAAGGATAATTGGAGCATAAGATAACCGCATAATACCTCCCAACTTCTTCAATACATATGAATATCCTCATTATACCATATCATCTGCCGTGTCAACTCTTTTCAATCTTCGATAGCTCTCGTACTCAGCAAGACCGGCCCGGTTGGAATCCCGCCCCTACCACTGGCTATCGGCACGAGTCTTCCGTAGCGCCGGCGTCCCGCCGGTACTCTTGTCTTGAAACTCTCTTGCAGAAAGTTCGGATCTGAAGCCACCCATCTGCAAAGACACATTTCAAACCCCATCTCCGAAATCTGCACAATCTACGGATTTTTCTCGGTAGGACGGGCATCCTGCAGTGGGACGGGCATCCGAAACTGTCTCGGAATTGCGGCAAATGTTAAGATCGTGGCACGCTTCTTTTTTAGCACCCTCACCCTGGCCCTCTTCCGAAGGGAGAGGGGACTTGCAACCGCCCGGAATGACAGAGCCCTCTCCCTCTGGGAGAGGGTGGGGTGAGGGCTCCATGGGCAGTATCCTCTCTCACCGTACCACTTTTTCTGCTGTTTCCCGAGTTTTGAGACATTTTCATCTTGCCCGTCATCCTTAGCAATAAACGGGCGAGACGCCCGTTCTACCGGATTCTCACCAGGGAATGACACCAATCCGGATGCCGGCTCCTCGTGCCAGCAGTAAAGAGGCCGACCGCCGGTCGCCTCTCCCTTGCGCGGGCATTTTCCTCATGGACACTCGGCCCTGTTTCATCTATGCTCGGTGGAATTATCGGAAAGGAGCAGATCATGAGTATTGGTAAGGGATTCAGGATAGGGATCTGTGCGGCGTTATTTGTTTCTGGAGCCTTGTTTCTTCCCGTCAGGTGCGAAGCCACAGATCTGAAGGACCTCAAGCTTGGGCACGTGAGCCTCCCCGACGTGTACAACGCGTCCCAAAGGCTCAAGGCGGCCGTGCAAGAAATCGAAGAGCTGCGTACGAACGCCCAGGCACAGTTGTCAATCGTGGCCAAGGAAATCCAGGAGATTAACGACAAGCTGCGAAAGGGAAAAGGAGCACTCAAACCCGAGGAGGAGGAGGCGCTGAGAACAGAGCTGAAAGAAAAATCTGAAAAGCTGGAGAGCGGGCAGAACGATGTTCGCGTCAAAGCTGCGTTCAAGCAGAGGTCTGTTCAGAATGTCCTGAAGCATCAGATCCCCAAGGCCCTGGAAGAAGTGGCTAAGAAACAAGGACTCTCCATAATCCTTTGGGATAGTGCCCTCGCATATGGTCCACAGATTCCCAATGTCTCCAAAGAAGTTGCCGAAGTGTTGGACGCCATGCCGGCAGTAGAGAAGGGACCGGACCAGGCTCCGCCGGCACAACGGTAGCGCCGGAGACTGGTTCCACGCGCGATCGACTGGAGATATCCGCGCCGAGGTTGAATGCGGCAAGACCCCTAAATCTCAGCAACCGCTATAGTGCTTGAGAAATGGGAAGGGAATCGCCATGGCGTACACGCATGACATGGTTGTCATCGGGGGCGGCCCGGGTGGCTATGTCTCAGCGCTGAAGGCCCGGAATCTGGGACTCCGGGTTGCTCTCATCGAAAGAAACAAAGTTGGGGGTGTGTGTCTTAATGAAGGCTGCATCCCCACAAAGACGTTACTTGCAGACGTGGAGGGAGTTTTTTGGCTTCATCGCGCCGCACGTGACGGAATAATCGCGGAGCTTCCCACGGTCAATTTTGCGGCCATGTCCAGGCGGAAAGCAGCCGTGGTCGACAAAATGGTGTCTAACCTGGAAAAGCTCCTGTTGGATTCGGGAGTGGACCTCATCAAGGGCTCCGCGTCTATTCCGCGCCCCGGTCTGGTGGTCAGCGACTCCGGAACGGAGTTAACCACAGGTCATATCGTAATTGCTACAGGGTCCTGTGCATGGGTTCCTCCCATACCTGGGTCCAATCTCCCAGGCGTGATTACCACCACGGAAATACTTGAATTGGAATCTCTCCCAAAGCGGTTGGTCATCATTGGCGCGGGTGTGATAGGGCAAGAATTTGCCGCGATGTTCGCCGCGCTCGGAAGCCAGGTGTCGGTGCTGGAAGCTCTGGACAGGATCCTCGTCGAGGTGGACGGAGAAATAGCACGACGCTATGGATCCCTCTTGGCGGGACGGGGAATCAAGACCGAAGTGGGGGTCAGGGTCCGAGGTATTTCGCGAGAGGGAGAAACTCTGCGAGTAACGTACACAAAGAAAGACCGGGAAAAGACCCTCGATGGGGATCTAGTGCTGATGGCAACGGGCCGACGCCCCTCTTTCGGCGGACTCGGCATCGATCGCCTCGGAATTGCCCTGAATGCAGGAGCCATCGCCGTGGACGAGAGACTAATGACATCGGTCCCCGGCATTTATGCCATCGGTGATGTGCTCGGACGAAAGATGCTGGCCCACGTAGCCTCGCACCACGGGGAGCTGGTTTCGGAGATAATATCGGGACGCGCGAAGCGGGTGATGAACGAGGTCGTTCCTTCCTGTATATTTACCGTCCCCGAGATAGCCTGGGTGGGATTGACGGAACAAGAGGCACAATCGGCAGGACTGCGGTATCGCACAAGCTCGTTTGCTCTGGCTGCCAGCGGCAAAGCCCAGGCAGCGGGACAGACCAACGGTCTGATCAAGCTCATTGAGAATCTCGACACCGGAAAGCTCATAGGGGCCCACTTCATGGGGCCCCACGTGTCGGAGCTCGTCGGAGAGCTCACTTTGGCGATCCGTGCTGGTATGGCAGCCGAGGACATCGTGAACACGATCCATCCTCATCCGACCATTTCCGAGTCAGTTCACGAAGCTGCGCTGGGATTCCTCGACGGTCCTCTTCACGCACAATCGAGAGTACGAAAGGGAGCAGGATGAGCGTAGAATTGGTCAGGAGCAGCGCATGAAGGAGTTTCGTCTGCTCGACACCGGGAAGCTTTCAGCAGCGGCCAATATGGCCCTGGACGAGATAGTGCTCGGTGAAGTTGCTGGAGGTGCCTCGCCACCGACTCTGAGATTCCTCCAATTTGATCCTCCAGCCGCGCTCGTGGGGTATCATCAGGATGTGAGCCACGAAATCCGGGTCGACTTTTGCCGCGAGCATGGAATAGAGATTAACCGCCGGCACACGGGCGGTGGGGCCATTTTGTTCCAACCATCTGCCCTGGGATGGGAGATGTTCGGTGTTCCGGGCGAGCCACCGTTTGCAGGAACATACGAGGCAATCCTTTTCAACATATGTTCCATCGCGGCGGAAGGTCTTTCCCGCCTGGGCATCCCTGCCCAATTCCGGCCCCGCAACGACATCGAGGTGGAAGGAAGAAAGATTTCGGGAACCGGTGGGACCGTGATATCGGGGGGGTTCATGTTTCAGGGAACGGTGCTCGTCCAAAACGAGATCGAGCTTTTCTTGAAAGCGCTGCGCGTCCCGGTGGAAAAGCTCAAGAAGCGAGAAATCGAATCTCTCATGGAGAGGATCTGTTTCCTCTCGGATCTGATGCGCCCCACACCTAAGGTCGATCTGGTGAAACTGGCACTTGCCAGTGCGTTCACTGACGCACTCGGCATCCGACTGGTGCCATCGGGGCTTACGGATCAAGAACAGCAGCTACTGAAAGCTCGAATATCGTACTTTCAATCAGAAGAATGGATATTCTCCCATTCACGTCCTGCCGATGAGTCCGAACCCCTTCGAGAGATTATGCAAACCGCAGCAGGGACCCTTCGGGTACATCTTTGGCTCGCCCCCGGCGGGCGGCGAGTGAGACAAGCCCTGGTTACCGGTGATTTTTTCGCGCTTCCCCAACGCTTCGTACATGACCTCGAGGCAGCGCTCGTGGGGGTGACGATCGACGGGGATTCCCTCCGGAGTACGGTCTTGTCTTTTTTCGATTCGTACGACGGCTGTTTGTTGGGAATCAAGCCCCATGAGGTCGCTGCAGCGATCTCCACGGCTGGTGAACGACGGCGGCTGGTGGATGCAGAGCTCTCGGCTCAAGACGTCAATGATCTCTTTTTGCTCAATGTGAGCCCCAAGGAGTTGTACGGGGAACGGCCCCGGTGGCTTCTCCTACCGTACTGCTCCAAGAGCCTGGCGTGTCCATATCGGGAAATCCCAGGATGCGACGAATGTGGAGCATGCGAAATAGCGGAATGCTTTGCTCTCGCCAAGAGCTTTAATATGAACCCTATAACAGTCCAAAGCTTCGAGCATTTGATGGAAGTCCTCAGAAAGGAGTGCGAAGGAAAAGAAGGGCTCTACGTGGGCTCCTGTTGCGAGGCATTCTATTCGAAGCACAGGCGCGAGATGGAGGAGATAAACGCGCGAGGGGTGATAGTGAATCTGGACTCGACGACATGTTACGATCTGGGCAAAGGAACGGCGGCATACAAGGGGAGATTCGATAACAAGACCTACCTCAACCTGTCTCTTATTGAGAAAACTATGAGACGTCTCCATGCCACTGCCCGTTGAGACATGGGATGTTCTTGTCGTGGGTGCCGGCCCAGCAGGCTCTTGCGCTGCCGCCGAGTCGGCTCGTCTGGGTGCGAAAACGTTGCTCATAGACGCAAAACCCCGAATAGGCGAACAGCCCCATTGCGGCGAGTTCGTTCCCTCCAGACTGTTCGGTGAGATCGAGATGGACCGGGCCGCGATCGTTCAGCCGGTTCATGTCATGGAAACGATCATAGTCGATTCCTGGGACGAAGCTCGACGAGAATTCCATGGGCCGGCGCGTTTTACGGATGCCGAGGGGAGGAGAGCTGAAACTCATTCACCGGGGTTTATCATCGACAGAGTCCGCTTCGATCGTCACCTTGCTCGAAGGGCTGCGTCCCACGGAGCCATGGTCATGTCAGGGACACGACTTGTCAGGAAAGAAGAATCCGGTTGGCTTGCACAATGCGGGGGCCGTGAAGTGGTTCTCCGGGCGAAATACGTCATTGCTGCTGATGGAGCCCTTTCTTGCATTGCTCGCACTGCGGGGATGAAACGCCCGGAAGTACTGATAGGAACTCAAGTGGAGGCCCCTCTGGTCAGATCCGACACAAGGACGTACGTGTTCCTTCACAGAGACTTAACTGATGGATACGGATGGGTATTTCCCAAAGGACCCGTGGCGAATGTCGGAATAGGAGTCAGCCGCAGAAAGGGCGCATCGCCCCACTCGGCTCTCGGAGAATTCCTCGAATACCTTTATGCCATAAACCTGGTGAAACCAGGGTGGCTCGCTCGCTCCGGCGGAGTGATTCCGGTATCGGGACCTCGAGAATCTCTCGTCAGTGGTAATGTTCTCTTCTGCGGAGATGCGGCCGGCCTGACTCATGCAATCACGGGCGCAGGCATCCCCCAGGCAGTGATTTCTGGGACTCTGGCTGGAAGGACAGTTGCCGAAGCTCTTGCGGAGGGAACAGCGAGTCCCCTGAGGAAGTATGAAGCGGAAGTGAAAGGGCATTACGCAGCAGTGCTGAATCATGCCTTGTCCAAGCGTGAGCACATGGTGCGACGATGGCACGACCCCGATTTTGTGACCATCTGCCATGAGAGCTGGATTGCGTTTGAGGGGTACAGGCGAAGAGTCCGGCCTCAACAACTCACGGCCGCAAAATGACGGAGGATGTGTGTCAAAATCCCGAAAGGCGCAGTTGCACTCGAGCGTGCATACATCGAGCCGCGAGATCGAGAATCAGGCCTGGGAGCTTTCCCGATCCATGCACGGTAACGTGCTGACGCTCTACGTGCCAGGTATGTTCGTGGTGGATGGCAAACGTGGCAAATACCGGGCGGTCTCCATTACGGGATCCGGGTGCGAGCTGCAATGCGAGCATTGTAAAGGCACTCTTCTCACCACCATGCCTCCAACCCCAACGCCGGAAAGTCTCATGGCGGCTGGCCTTGCAGCAGCGGAGCGAGGAGATCTTGGTCTCCTCGTTTCGGGCGGGTGCGACAGGGAGGGAAGTTTGCCCTGGGAACGCTTCTTCGAGGCAATTGCCACCCTCAAGTCGCGTACCGGACTGAAAATCACGGTCCATACGGGCTTGATCACCGGGCAGCACGCGAAAGCCCTCAAAGAATCGGGAGTGGATCAGGCGCTTGTGGATATAATTTGTGATGACAAGACCGCTGTGGAGGTCTATCACCTTCCGGGAGCAGTCAATGGCATACGGCGAACCCTCGATGCGCTCGCGCAGGTGGACCTGGAAATCGTGCCGCACATAATACTCGGTGTCCACTTCGGAGAGATGAGAGCGGAGCACCGGGCGCTCGACGTCATACGCGAGTATCCGGGACGAAAATACGTGGTCGTGGTGCTCATGCCTACGCGAGGCACACCCATGGCGTCGATTTCTCCCCCCTCCTGGGACACGGTAGCAGCATTCATCGCCAGAGCCCGGATATCCATGCCGGAGCGACTCTGCAGCTTGGGATGTGCCCGACCCAGAGGCCACTACAGGCGGAATTTGGATCGTCTCGCAGTAAGAGCAGGGGTGAATTCCATTGCCCTTCCGTCAGAAGCGGCGGTGGAAGAGGCCCTAGATCGCGGTCTCACCGTGGAATGGAGAGAAACCTGCTGCTCACTGGACTAAGGTATTGTCAGTGCAACAGAATTGTGCACAATTCCGTTGGAAGCAACGGCTGGTTCTTCTGCCAAGAGCCCTGAATGGCAGAAAAGGAGGATGGACCCTTGCAATCGGCAAACACAGCCCAAATCCCCGGAAAAATCCCGGAGACTCCCGAATACGTTCGTGTGTCGTTGGCAGCGGCTATGACCCTCGGATTTGTCCAAGGCTGGTTCTATCGCAACGCGAGATTGGGATGCATCAACCTCTTGATGACCTACAACGGCGGGTGCAAGGCAAATTGCACTTTTTGCGGCCTTGCTGGTGAGAAAAACCAGTGGAGGACAGGTGGGAGCTTCATTCGTGTCCCCTGGAAAGCATACGTGCTGGAGGAAGTGATAGAGCGTATCATCAGGACGCCGTCATACGTCTCTCGAGTGTGCATTTCCATGATCACACACCCGCGAGCAAGAGAAGACGTGCTAAGAATCTGTCGTCAGATCGCGTTCAGGACGGACAAGGCAATCTCTCTCCTCATCTCTCCGTCGGTTCTCAAGAAAGACGATCTCTGGAAAATGAAGGAAGCGGGCGCGGAACGCATCGGCGTAGCGATAGATTGCGCCACGGAGCGTCTCTTCTCGCAGCATCGGGGAAAGCCGGTACGAGGGCCCCACTCGTGGCAACGATACTGGAGGACGTACGAGGAGAGTCTCGAAGTTTTCGGCCAGGGAATGGCCGGTGTGCATCTCATTTGTGGACTAGGTGAAACCGAGCGCCAAATGGTCGAGGCCATTTCTCGTGCCAGGAGCATGGGTGGAAGCACCCATCTGTTTTCCTTTTTCCCCGAGCCGGGATCGGCCATGGAAAGTGAGCTCCCCCCTCCTATGGGTACCTATCGGAGGATTCAGTTGGCTCGATGGCTCATAGACAACGACCGAGCCCGCGTCGGAGAAATCGAATTTGACAATCAGGACAGAATTGTCGGATTTGGAATCCCGCAGACGGACTTGGACTCCATCATCGCCCGAGGCGAACCGTTCGAGACTTCAGGCTGCCCCGGGCCGGATGGACGCGTGGCGTGCAACCGCCCCTACGGTAACGAGAAACCGGGCAACCAAATCCGTAATTTCCCCTTCCCCCCGAATAAGGAGGACGTCGCTCGGATCAACGGGGAGCTGTGGCAGTGACGTGCTGCAGGGGGGGGCGGCGGCAATCGCCGGCACCATCAGGGCTGGAATAATCTGATGCTTATCCCGTTCGGATCTCTGAGTGAAGCATATTGGATCCCGTCCATTTGAGCACATGTCTCGGCAAATTGCAGGCCCTTGCTTTTGAGATTTTCGACAGCGAGAGCCAAATTCGGGACCCGGAAGCTCATTCCTGACACGCCCCCGGCAAGGGGACCGGCCTCACTGAATTTGTTGTGGCAGATTTCCAGCTTGTACGGGGTTCCCTCTTTTTCCATGCAAACCACATCCAGTCGTCCGGATAGCTCGGGGGAAGTCTTGAATCCCAACTTCTTGTAAAAGTCAATGGTCCGTTCGGGATTACTTGAAGGAATGCCTATGGTGAGAGGATAGTTATCTAGTGAGGGTTTGCCCACGCTTGAAGATTCCGCCTCAGTATTGTGAGCGATCAACAGGGCGAAGAGTACGAGACACATTGTCGAGCAAGAAAATCCAAGAAAAAGCCTTCTAGCATGGCCACCCGGCAATCTCATGCCCGTCCAACCTCCTGAACCTCGAATAAATGGAACGCACACGTTCCCAAGAAAGGCACACGAAATATACACGAAAACAGGAGTGAAAGCAAGAAACAAGAACCGTTTTCTCCGACAAAATGGAGAAATCGAGACCATTCCTTCCGTATCCAGCACCTTTCCAGGAACGAAAATCGATCCCACCTCATCATGCTTCTAGAGACACGACAACCGTGGAATCGGAACAGCGGTTTATTGCCACAGTTGAACAACCGCAGTCAAGGGGAAAATGAAAAACGACGCTTTCATCCGCTCCAGCAACCACCATGAGCGAACGACGCTCGTTTCCGACCGGCTGAGCTCAAGATCCTGCCCTAGTGAAAACGAAGAAACGCAGATGGTGTCTCAATCGTCTCGTTCCTTTCTGTGGCTCGAGCTCTGCCGCAACGAGGTGTCCCACTCTCCGGAAACTCCTATGTCAAGACCCTCCTGGGCCATACGAGCCATTTCCGCAATATTCACCATCTGGGTGTCTTCAGGAGTCTCGGGAGTGGATTCCACTTTCAAGCCACAGTGGGTACACACCCTCTCTCCCCGCTTATCGGTATCCGCTGCCAAGCGATTTCTGGCGCCACAGGCACAATGCCACCACATATCTTGTTTGGTCACGATCTCTCCTGCCTTGAGACGAACCATAAGTATACTGAGAGTACGAAAGGCACTCTAACATGTTCTGGAGATCTGTGCATAGTCGCCCGCTCGCTCCTTTCAAAAAAGGTTATACAACGGTGCAGGCAGAGTCATTGTGGTGTGAGAAAGTACTCTAGAACCAATTGGGGAAAGGACTCCGGGGTAGCGGACCCTCTTTCTGGAGGTAGCTCAAAGCCTTCCTTATTGCCGCATCTCTAAGAAGCTCCTCGGGCTTGGAGAATCCAAGCTTCTCCTGAGCCATTACTTCCGGCGAAACCATGGTCACGTCCGGCTCCAGTCCCACGCCGTCTATATTGCGCCCGTCAGACGTATAGTAGTGGGCAGTCGTTAGCCGTAAAGCAAAACCGTTTTCGAGAGGAAAGACGGCCTGCACCGATGCCTTGCCGAAACTACGTTCTCCAAGCACGAGAACATTGGGCCTCCCTTGAAGCGCACCGACCAGAACTTCCGAACCGCTCGCAGATCCCTTGTTAATGAGGATTACCATGGGTAAACCCGGAAAAGTGCTCGAGGAATTCGCAAGGATCTTGCGCTCGGAGCCCTTGTCTCTGCCTCGGACCGAGGTGATCACACCGGAAGATACGAAGAGGCCAGCGACCATAACTGCTTCTTCGAGTAGTCCTCCCGGGTTGTCTCGCACATCCAGGATCAGACCTTTGAGCCGTGGGTTTCGAGCCAGCATTCTGGAAAGCGCCTTGCGTACCTGGACCGCTGTTCCATTCTGAAAATTCACGATCCGCAGATAGACTATTTCATTCTCCAGCAAGAGAGAGCGAACAGGAGCGATCCGTATGGTCTGACGTTTTACACGCATCACACTTACGGTCCCTGTCTGGCTGTTCCTGACCGTAAATCGAACAACTGAGCCCGCAGGCCCTCGCACCAGGCTCAACACGTCAGCCAAGGGCAAACCGTGGAGGGATCGACCATCAATCTCCAATATGGTATCCCCGGTCCTGATTCCGGCTTTGTACGCGGGAGAGCCGTCAAAGGGCGCTACCACAGCATAATCGCCGTTTCGAGGAGCTACTACCATTCCCACGCCACCAAATCTCCCTGAAACGCTTATGGTCAATTCCTGTTGCATAGTAGCGTCCAGAAGCGACGCGTTCTTGTCGAGCTCGTGCAGTACTCCCCTAAGAGCTGTCTCGGAAAGCCGACCAGGATCAAGGTTGCAGGCGCAGCTCATGGTTTCGATCGCGTCGACAAAGCATTCTTCCGGGTTTCCTGGGCAGTCACTCAAGGATTTTACCGATTCCGTACATATGGGCAGGAATGTGAGACTCAACCTCTTCAGTGCCGTCTGGAGGACCAATAGAGGGGAGACTGGGTCCACGAAATGCTTCTCCAGGAGGGCTACCACATCTCCGATCAATTTCCGGTGAAGCGGATCCAGCTCGATATCTCCGCCACTGGAAATCCCACTTGTCACAGACGCTGTCTCGTACCTGCCCGAATTGGGTCTTTCCACTCCCCTTAATCCCTTTGAAGTCGTCTCAGCCCATACGCGACCCGCGAATAGGAACAGGAAAGTCAATACCACAATCGTAACAAAGGAAAGGAATCGTGAACCAAGCACTAGTGTTTGCTTCTCCTGCAAGGGGCTGAAAGAACGAACGTGGATTTCGTGCGGAACGCCGCCCGGACGCGTCTCAACACCCAAACACCCATGACTTCGCAGTCAAAACGCACCATGAAAGTCAGTGGCATTCCGGCGTACGTCAGAAGCTGGTGGAATCCCGCGTTTGGGGGGACCCATCGATGGCGGCCACGGACGGCCCTACCCCTCTCTTCATGGCACGAGCGTCTCGTCGGTAATCAGAGGACTCTCGGACGAAGTACGGTCCTCTCTCGTACGCCGCGCCTCTGTTCACCCAACGAGAAATCCCCTGTCCCGGAGGACCACGTCGTCTGCCCTATCTTGACACGTCGCGGCCTTGGTATCAATATGGAAGAGTGGTGCGTTTCATGTCCTATCTCACCGCATCGTACCGAGAAAGCGGCCGAAAAGTGATGAGGATCCGCAGACGAGCTCCGCAGTGCAGCCCCATCGGTTGACAAATAGGCGCGGCAAGCGTATACAGTGAAAAAAACAGAGAATACGCGGAATCAAAGAGGGACTCTTATGGAGCAAAGGGACCTGGACTTGATCGAAAGATGGAAGGAACAGGATCCGCAACTACAAAGATTGTGGAGAGAGCATCTGGAATTCGAGGAACAATTGGAGGCCTTTAACAAGCGGGTTTATCTTTCGCCCAGCGAAGAAATCGAGCGAAAGACAATCCAGAAGAAGAAGCTTAAAGGCCGAGATCAAATCGAGCGCATTCTCGTAAGACTCCGTAAGCTTTAGGAAACACGAAGAGCATCCGTAGTATCACATGAGGAGACGTGACGTACGTGGAGATCAAAGGATCAGCTATTTTTTTGAAATCGCTTAAAGAAGAAGGCGTTGACACGATCTTCGGATATCCAGGCGGAGCAGTCATTGATATTTTCGATGATTTGGTGCGCAATTTTGCCCAGGACTTCACCTTTATCCTGGTACGACATGAACAAGCGGCGGTTCACGCTGCGGACGGCTATGCTCGAGCCACGGGAAAACCCGGTGTATGCATTGTGACTTCAGGACCGGGAGGGACGAATACGGTCACGGGGTTGGCTACCGCGTGGATGGATTCCATTCCGGTCGTGGTGTTCACAGGGCAGGTTCCTACAGCTCTTATCGGCAACGATGCGTTCCAGGAAGCGGACATCGTCGGCATCACGCGGCCCTGCACGAAGCACAACTACCTGGTTGGAAGGGTCGAAGACCTGGCGCGGACGATCAAAGAGGCGTTCACGATCGCCAAGACGGGACGTCCCGGACCTGTGCTCGTAGATCTTCCCAAGGACGTAATTCAAAGCAAAGCTCTGTTCCATTACCCCAAGTCGGTCAACCTCCCCACATACAAGCCGAACGTACGGGCGTACCTCCCGGCAGTGAAAAGAGCCGCAGACCTGATACGAACCAGCGAGCGGCCCGTTCTCCTCGCTGGAGGAGGAGTAATCACTGCCAGGGCCCATGAAGAGCTGAAGACGCTCGCCGAAATGACTGGATTTCCCGTTACAATGACGCTCATGGGTCTCGGGGGCTTTCCTGGTACGCATCCGCTGTCGTTAGGAATGCTCGGGATGCACGGCACGTACCGTGCCAATATGGCCATCTCGGAATCAGACCTGATCATCGCTGTGGGCGCTCGATTCGATGACCGAGTGACCGGGCCCGTGGACGAGTTTGCGCCCCGTGCCAAGATAATCCATGTGGACATCGACCCTACGTCCATCCAGAAAAATATCAAGGTGGACGTTCCCATAGTAGGGGATGCAAGAGATGCGCTGGTCAAGCTCCTGGCGGTACTTCGAGAGAACGGCGAGCCTGTGGTAGACAGGGAAAAGCTCAGAGAATGGCACGCCAAGGTAACTGCGTGGAGAAACGAGCAACGGCTCCGGTTCGACCGAACCGCGAAGGTCATAAAGCCGCAGTACGTCATTGAAAAGCTCTACGAAATGACTGCAGGGCAGGCCATCATCTCTACCGAAGTGGGACAGAATCAGATGTGGACTGCTCAGTACTACCTGTTTGATCATCCCCGCACGCTTCTAACGTCAGGCGGCCTGGGAACCATGGGATACGGGTTCCCTGCAGCTATCGGAGCTCAGGTGGCTTTTCCGGACAAGTTGGTCATTGACGTTGCAGGCGATGGATCCATCCAGATGAACATTCAAGAATTGGCCACGGTGGCTCAGTACAACCTGCCAGTTAAGATCGCCATTTTGAACAATGGCTATCTCGGTATGGTGAGACAATGGCAGGAACGCTTCTACGACAAGGTCTACGCTCATACGGACATGCTGGCTGCTCCTGATTTCGTGAAAGTCGCGGAGGCGTACGGGGCCGTCGGCCTGAGAGCCCAAACCCCTGAAGAGGTGGTTCCGGTCATCCAAAAGGCCCTCGAAACGGACGGGCCCGTAATTATGGACTTTGTTGTGGAGCGGGAAGAAGGCGTCTATCCCATGGTTCCTGCAGGAAAATCTATTTCGGATATGATTCTGGTGTAGCAGTGGAAGCAAGGCACGTTATCTCGGTGTTGGTGGAAAACCGACCTGGTGTACTGGCACGGGTGGCCGGCATGTTCTCTGGGAGGGCATTCAATATCCAATCACTCGCCGTTGCCCCGACCCTGGATGAGAGCTATTCGAGGATGACGATCGTCACCCACGGTGACGAGCACATAATCGAGCAGATCATCAAGCAACTGCGCAAGCTTATCAATGTGGTGAAAGTCCAGGACCTCACTTCTGGCGACTACGTGGAAAGAGAGATGATCCTGGTCCGGACCAAGGCTACGGATACAAAACGGGAAGAGGTCTTGCGGATTACCGACATCTTTCGTGGAAAGGTCGTGGATGTCACCCCCGATACTATCACCGTGGAAGTAACAGGCAGTCAGGGAAAAATAGAGGCCATTCTCGAGCTTCTGGCCCCCATCGGAATCGTGGACCTTATCCGGGCCGGAACACTGGCCATTCCTCGAGGGAAAAAGACCCCCAAGTCTACGGGAACCCACGAATGATCTCCCACGTGGGGCACTACGAACCTGTGGCTCGAGAAGGTATCCCCTTCGTTGTCGTGCCGGCGGTAATTTCCGCGCTGGCGTGGTGGTACTCGTATCCGTGGGTTTCGCTTCTTTTCCTACTGATTTCCTTAGCGATTGCCGCGTTTTTCCGGAATCCGGAGCGAATCCCCCCCTCCGAAGAAGGGATTGTTGTTTCTCCGGCAGACGGCCGGGTGGTCGAGATAGTCCGCGACGCGTCCTTTGAGTACATCCGAGATGAATCGCTCACCAGAGTCAGTATCTTCATGTCAATTTTCAACGTGCACGTCAATCGCGCTCCCATAACTGGCAGAGTGCAAAAAATAGCTTACAGGCCGGGCGGATTCCTTGATGCGCGCGAGCCGGAAGCTTCCAAGACGAACGAACAGAATGCCATGATTTTGAAAGGCAGCCGCGCTATCGGAGTTGTGCAAGTTGCGGGAAAGATCGCCCGACGGATAGCGTGTTGGATCTCCGAAGGCGACGAAATCAGGCTCGGAGATCGCTTTGGTCTCATTCGGTTCGGATCCAGGCTCGATGTCTATCTCCCCCAAGATTTCACCATCACAGTCGAAATAGGGAATCGTGTGAGAGCAGGCGAAACTGTCATCGCGAGATTCTCAAACGCCTCGGTCGAAAAAAGCGCGCGAGCGGGAAGCTGACGTGCCGCATTCGGTTGAAGTTCCGTCTTAACCTGGTTACAATGATCGGCGATTGCTCAAGAAAGCAGGTGCCCTCCCATGGCTGCGCGAATTCGGAAAAAACGGCCTTTTTTTCAAAAGGGCAAACGTTCCTCGGATCCGGAAGAGGTCTTGAGGAGGGAACAGAGGAAGGCAGCCCAGATCAACAAGATGAAGAAGGGGATTTTCATTCTCCCTTCCCTGTTGACGCTCACCAGCATTTTTTTCAGCTTCTATTCCATCGTTTCCTCTATCAAAGGAGACTTCATAATTGCAGCAGCCTTGATCCTGGTGGCAGGCTTCTTCGACGGGATAGACGGCAAAGTCGCTCGTCTCACCAAGACTACGACCCGATTCGGTGTCGAGCTGGATTCTTTGGCTGATGTAATCTCCTTTGGCGTGGCCCCCGCGCTTCTCATGTACATGTGGGCCCTGTCCCCGTATGGAAGGATCGGCTGGGTGACCGCTTTCGTTTTTGTATCGTGCGGTGCCCTGAGACTGGCGAGATTCAATGTGCAGACGGGAGCCATAGATCCGAAGCGATTCGTGGGCCTTCCCATACCGGCCGCGGCCATGATGATAGCTACCACGGTACTGTTTTTTCACAAGGCGGATCTCGATCCGGCCGAACACGCTATCCCTCTGATGATCGTCACGTACTTGCTCTCGTTCTTTATGGTAAGTGTTGTTCGGTTTCACGCGTTTAAAGACCTCACGCTCGTCAAGCAGAAGCCCTTCAGCTCCACGGTCGCCTTTGTGCTTCTGCTCGCTCTTGTGGCAGCCGCCCCCTTTGTCGTCCCGTTTCTCCTCTGTGCCGCATACGTGGTCTCCGGCCCGTTCCTGCTCTTGACCGGATATATCAGAAGGAAGAGGCGTCAAAGAGAAGAGCTCGTTGTGGCTGAAAAGACCGAGCCCGACTGGACTCATCAGGAGCAGAATCAGGGAACACCGCCTTGAGGGCAGAAGATGTCCGGGGATCGCGACCCCGCAGTAACAGGAGAGCCGCAAGCCGGGCAGTCAACGGCTGTTGCGCAAATATGCATGACCTTGCAGTTACAACGGACCATGAAAGGCCGCGGGATTCCGGCACATACCGGAAGTTGATAGAAGGCGGTGCTTCGCGGGATCCGTCAATGGCAGCCGTTGGCCCCCCGATTGCTGTCTTCGTAGCACCGGCGTCTCGCCAGTAATCAGAGCCTTCTTTAGGTAAACCCAGGGGAAACCCCCGCCGCTCCTTGCAATTTTTCCCAGTGCGATGTAGAGAAGAAAAGATACCTGCGGGCGGTGCACGCGGAGGCAAGATGGCCGAACGATGCTTAATTTTTGACACCACCCTCAGAGACGGAGAACAATCTCCGGGCGCATCCATGAATCAGCACGAAAAGCTGCAATTGGCGCGCCAGCTCGAAAAGCTCGGGGTGGACATCATAGAAGCCGGCTTTCCAGCGAGCTCTGAAGGGGACCTGGAAAGCGTACGTCGTATTGCCAAGGAGGTCAAGAGCTCCCGGGTGGTGGGATTGGCGCGAGCGGTTGCTGAAGATATTGAAGCCGCGTGGAAAGCGGTAGAAAAAGCGCAACATCCAGGAATCCATACCTTTCTAGCAACCAGCGACATCCATCTCAAATACAAGCTCAGAATGTCTCGTGAAGCTGTCCTGGACCGGGTGGGACAAGCGGTCCGCCTGGCACGGTCTCTCTCTGACTGGGTGGAGTTCTCCTGTGAAGATGCCACCCGAAGTGACCGGGAATTCCTCTGCACCGTGATAGAAACGGCAATCAAAGAGGGCGCCGGCACCATCAACATTCCTGATACTGTCGGATATTCTTACCCCGACGAGATTGCCGACCTGATTGGGACCGTGCGGGCGAATGTGCCGGGCATAGAGAGCGTAATATTGTCGATTCACTGCCACAACGATCTGGGGCTTGCAGTGGCCAATTCCCTGGCCGCTCTGAAGGCAGGATGCCGTCAAGTCGAGTGCACGATCAATGGTATAGGCGAGCGTGCTGGAAACGCTGCTCTCGAAGAATTGGCGATGATCCTGAAGACGAGGTTCGACAGCTTCGGCCTGTACACGGGCATTGTTTCACAAGAAATCTTCCATACGAGCCGACTGGTGACGGCCATTACCGGTATCCCGGTGCAGCCCAATAAAGCTATTGTAGGGGCCAACGCCTTTGCCCACGAGGCTGGCATACATCAAGACGGCTTGATCAAAGACCGTAGCACATACGAAATCATCGATCCGGAAACGGTAGGAATTTCAAAGTCATCTCTGGTGCTCGGAAAGCATTCTGGCCGTCATGCTCTTCGGGAGAGGATACGGGATCTTGGGTATACGCTCACTGAAGAGGAGATCAATATTGCATTCAAGCGGTTCAAAGACCTTGCCGATCGCAAGAAAGAAATCTTCGACGAAGACATAGAAGCGATCATAGCGGAAGAGATACTCCGCCCGGAGGAGACCTACAAGTTTATATCTCTCACCGTAATGTCCGGGTCAGACGTCGTTCCAACCGCTACAGTCCGCATGGAAATCGAGGGTAAGCCATGCCACCACGCGGAACTGGGAAACGGCCCCGTAGACGCGACCTATAACGCGATCTTGAAACTTACGGGACGCAGGCCGAAACTCCTGCGGTTCGAAATAAAGGCGATCACCGGCGGGACAGATGCTTTGGGTGAAGTGACCGTCCGCCTGGAAGAAAAGGGCAGAACCGCCATCGGAAAAGGTGCTCACGAAGACATCCTGGTAGCGAGCGCCAGAGCGATGGTTAATGCTTTGAACCGCCTGCATTTTCTTTCTGAACAGCCTAAGCCGTCGGTAAGGCTGTGATTCATACTGAGCGACGTGGCAGATTCGGCAATCGGGGGGTGACCCGGATCTACGACACGATGCGTTGCCCAGTTTCAAAGTTGAGACAGACCGCTGCGATTTGATGCATTGAAAGCCGCATTAGAAATCTCAGGAACCGTATCTCTCACAAAGGTTTTGGGGCAGGAAGTGCAACGGCAATCTTGAGTAAAGCACTCATGGAGCGCATTCGAGGAATTTTTTCGGCAATTGGGAAGGGTGGCGAGTAACGGAAAGACAGGGGCGAACGAAGGAGCGACGAGGCGAGGGAGTACGCATACCTTTTCTAAATTCGTGGTATCTATGCGGAAAATCCAAAAAATGATTGCAGTGGGCAGTACTCTCATTCATAATATAGCCGCATTATCCCGTCGCACCCTACTTCCTTGGGAATCAAAAACCGGTGGCATAATTGCCCACTTTTAGAGGACGATCCGACATAGAGAGAGGAGTACGCTTATGGCCGACAAGTTTGAGCAAAAAGAGAGATTCGATGGCCAGAAGGTAAATATCTTGATGCCTGAATACGTGGCCGGCACCGACAAGGACCGGTACCAGTGGCGCAAGAACATCTCAATCGTGAACATCGGGGACGAAAGCCTTCCGGTGAAAAGATACCTCACGACCGCGGAACGATATTTTTGCTCGTCCGATTGGTTTGGAAGCGAAAAGCGAAAGAATCCGGCTTAATCATTAGTTGATTTTGACACATGAATTTCCGCCCAGAATAGTGATAAGGAAGGTGGCACAATGGCTGAACTGCCAAAGGCAAAGTACACGGGAAAAATTCGTGAGATTACCCTGGGAAAGCCGGGATGTGAAGTGGTTGTGGGAGGGGAGACCAGCTACAACTTCTACTCGTTTGAAGGCAAGACCCCCAATGCGCCGAAGCTGGCGCTGCAAGTCCTTGATATCGTTCCCGAGGAATGGGCCGAAGAGGCTCTGGCTCCGTTCAAGGACGTTTTGAATGATCCGGTGGCGTGGGCCAAGAAGTGTGTTGACGAGTACAAAGCGGATATTGTGGCTCTATGGCTTGCTGGCACCGATCCCAACGGCAAGAACCTGCCCGCCGATCAGGCCGCGGAAGTTGCCAAAAAAGTGGCAGAAGCGATAAACGTTCCGCTTATTGTTTGGGGGACATCCAACGACGAGAAGAATACCGAAGTGCTCAAAGCAGTAGCAGAAGCATGCGCGGGACTGAACGTAGTCCTGGGACCCGTGACCGAAGGGAACTACAAGCAAGTCGGCGCTGCAGCTATAGCGTACAAGCACGTGGTAGCGGCGAACACCCCTATCGACATCAACCTCGCAAAACAACTCAACATTCTCCTGGAAAACCTTGGTGTTCCCAACAACAAGATCCTTATCGACCCCACCACGGGCGGTGTGGGTTACGGTATGGAGTACTGTTACTCCATCATGGAGCGTATCCGACAAGCCGCTCTAACCCAGAACGACGACAAGCTCCAATATCCGATCGTCAACAACATCGCTGAAGAAGTGTGGAAGACCAAAGAGGCGAAGCTCCCGACAGCAGAAGACCCCAAGCTGGGAGATGCAGCGATTCGAGGTATCAACCTGGAGGCAATCACTGCATTGAGCGCGCTGCAGGCCGGCGCTGATGTCCTCATTCTGAGGCACCCCAAGACGCTGGAGCATATCCGCAAGTATCTTTCCAACATCATGATCGAAACGAATCTGGAATCCATGGAGGTGGATCTGACTCTGGGAGCTCAGGCCGCGGCCCCAGCACCGCCAAAAGCAGCTCCCAAGCCGGCTGAAGAAGCGGCTACGCCACCACCCGCGGCAAAGCCAGCACCCCCGAAAAAAGAAGAGCCGCCCGCGGTGAAGGTTGTTGAGCCGAAAATCGAGGCGCCTAAGCCGGAACCCAAGGTGGAAGCGCCGCCCCCGAAGGAAAAACCCGCCGCTGCAGCAGCGGTACAGGAGGAAGATATAGAGCTCATGGGCACTTTGACCAAGGACGATATTCAGAGCCTTAAAGAGATGGCAGGAGTATTCAGGGCAGTGAAAAACCTGGCAACCGGTCTTACCTCATTGGTGTCCGGTCAGGTTCCTGCAGCCGCTCCAGCCGCAGCCCCGGCTGCACCGGTTGCGGCCGCTCCCGCTGTTGCGGCCCCACCGTTGAAGAAAAAGGAAATTCCCCCTGCGGACTGGACCAAGCACACTATCGACCCCGTCACGCTAGAAGGGCTGAAGAAAGCTGACGAAGGCGGCTATTCCACCGCGTTCCACAGAGCGAGAGTGTTGTCCGCATGCCCCATCGGAAAGGGTGGCACCTGCTGCAAGATTTGCAACATGGGACCGTGTAGAGTACTTCCCCCCAAGGGTAAGACCGAGACGCCTGAGGAGCGCAAAAAGAGATGTGGCTTGTGCGGTGCTACTCCCGAGACCATTGCTGCTCGAAACTTCGCGAGAATGGTTGCAGCCGGCGCGGCTGCCCACAGCGACCACGGCCGTCACGTAGCTCACACTTTTCTCCATGCCGCCAAGGGAGAGCTTCCCGACTACCAGATCAAAGACATTCCTAAGCTCCTGGCAGTGGCTATGGATTTCGGTGTCGAAACCGATGGTCGCGAGATCAAGGACATCGCCATCGAAGTAGGCGAAAAGGCCCTGGCTCAATACGGCCAGCAGGACGGAGAAATCTCCAACGTCAAGAGGGCCCCTCTGAAGCGCCAGGAGATCTGGCGCAAGGAGAAGGTGATTCCCGCCGGAATCGACCGTCCGGTTGTGGAAGTCATGCACATGACCCACATGGGCGTGAATCAGGAGATGGAGCACATCATCCGTTTAGCCACCAAGTGCGCGCTAGCCGATGGGTGGGGCGGTTCCATGATTGCGACGGATCTGTCAGACATTCTGTACGGCACGCCGGTTCCCATCCTCGGAAAGGTCAATCTCGGGTGCATGAAAGAGGACACCGTGAACATTATCGTCCACGGTCACGAGCCCTCACTCTCCGAGATCATCGTTCAGGCAGTCCAGGATCCCGAGATGATCGCCTATGCCCAAAGCAAGGGTGCTTCTGGAGGGATCAGTCTCGGTGGGATCTGTTGCACCTCGAACGAGATCCTGATGCGTCACGGTATTCCCATCGCCGGCAACTATCTCCAGCAGGAGTTGGCCATCATAACGGGCGCTCTGGAAGCAATGGTCGTTGACGTTCAGTGCATCATGCAGGGAGTGGCAGAGCTGGCCAAGTGCTTCCATACCCAGATCGTTACCACGAGCCCCATTGCGAAGATGCAGGGAGCGTACAAGCACTACGATTTCGACGAGCATCATGCGCTGGAGATTGCCAAGTCAATCGTTCGGGATGCCATCGACAACTACCCCAACAGGGACAAGAACAAGGTCTCGTTACCGACCGAGCAGCACGACATGGTTGTCGGCTTCAGCCACGAGACCATCAACTACCTGCTCGGCGGCATGTTCCGAGCCAGCTACCGGCCGCTGAACGACAATATCATCAATGGCCGCATCAGAGGGCTGGCAGGGATCGTTGGCTGCGGAAACGCCCGCATTAACCATGACTTCCTCCATGTGGAGCTGGCCAAAGAGCTTATCAAGAAGGACGTGCTCGTCCTGACAACAGGCTGTGGAGCCATAGCACTTGGCAAGGCAGGTTTGCTCACACCGGAAGCAGCGGCCAAGTACGCCGGCCCTGGCTTGGCGGAAGTGTGCGAAACCGTAGGTATTCCGCCTGCTTTGCACATGGGATCGTGCGTGGACAACTCTCGAATCCTCATAGCAGCCACTGCAGTGGTGCGAGATGGCGGACTAGGTGACGATATTTCCGAGATCCCAGCCGTTGGTGTCGCACCTGAGTGGATGAGTGAGAAGGCCGTCTCAATCGGTCAGTACTTCGTCGCATCCGGCTGTTATGTCCTGTTTGGGGTTGGGTTCCCCACCATCAACGAGGATATCTGCACCAACTACCTGTTCAAAGATATTGAGAACGTCTATGGAGGACGCTGGGACTTTGTAGAAAAAGATCCGTACGAAATGGCCAGGCGGTGTCTTGAACACATCGACGCCAAGAGAAAAGCCCTCGGAATAGACAAGGCCAGAGAGCGCGTCCTCATGGATATGGCTATGAGGCGTGAGATCGCCTAGCTTGTGAATAGAGGCACGGGGAGAGAATGATGCTCTCCCCGCTCAATTGTGTGACCGGTAAGATACTGGTCCCAGCATAGCCGACAGCTCGACAGGAGGATACATACAGTGTCAAAAATTATAGCTGCCAATGTAATAGCTGGCGCTCACAAGGTCTACGAGAAGGCCAGGAAGAGATACGAGACCGCCGTCAAGAAGTACGGAAAAAAGAAAGAGATCGGGTTTCCCAACACCGGGTACTACCTTCCGGTTATCTACGGAATTCTGGGCTTCCCCGTGAAATCCCTTGGCGACGCGGGTGTGGTGCTCGATCGCGCGGAAGAGCTCATTCCTCCGCTGGTACGAGAAAAGACTCACCTGCCTTACCTCGGGCCGGTACTGGATGCGGGAATGGCTTCCCTTTTTAACTATGAAATCATCGAAGCAATTCGGTACCTGGAAGACCCGGATTTCTACCTTCCCGCGGAAGATCCCACCGATGACAAGTTATGGCTTGGCGCCGCGGACGACGTTATTCTCCGGAAAAGGGGCGTAGAATTCGTGGACGGGACCGCTCCGGGCTTTGCTGCCATAGTCGGCTCCGCGCCCAGCAAGGAAGTCGCGGCGGAAATGGCACTCGAGCTCCAGAAGAAGAACCTCTACGTCTTCATGGCCGCGAACTACAATGGTACCACCTTTTCCCAGCAGTTGAGAGACGCTGGTGTTCAGATCGGGTGGCCGACTCGTCTCGTGCCCTTTGGACCGGACATTTCTTCCGCGATCTTTGCCGTAGGTTTTGCAACCCGTGCGGCATTGAGCTTTGGTGGTATCGAGCCTGGAGATTTTAGAAAGGTCCTCATTTACAATAAAGACCGTGTGTTCGCATTTGTACTCGCCCTTGGCGATGTCTCCGACGAGTGGTACGCAGCAGCAGCCGGATGCATCAACTACGGCTTCCCTACGATCGCTGATACCCCGATACCGCAGATTTTGCCTACAGGTGTGTGCACGTACGAGCACGTGGTTTCCAACATTCCCCACAATGAAATTGTTGCAAAGGCCATCGAAGTCCGCGGTCTTAAGGTAACAGTTACGGAAGTTCCCGTTCCGGTTGCGTACGGACCTGCCTTCGAGGGTGAGCGCATCAGAGGGGAAGACATTTACATGGAAGCGGGCGGCGGTAAGACCCAGGCCGTTGAGCTTACCGTCATGAAGGATATGAACGAGGTGGAAGACGGCAAGGTCGAGCTCATCGGCCCGGATCTGAAAGATATGCAGCCCGGCACGCGGGTACCGCTGGGCATTCTGGTGGAAGTAGCCGGCCGAAAGATGCAGAGCGACTTTGAGCCGATTCTCGAACGTCAAATCCATCACTTGATCAACTATGCCCAGGGTCTCATGCACATAGGGCAGCGCGATATCGCGTGGGTGCGTATCGGAAAGGGCGCAGTTGAAAAGGGATTCACCCTTTCCCATATCGGGTCCATCCTTCATGCCAAGTATCACCAGGACTTCGGTTCCGTGCTTGACAAGGTGCAGGTGAAGATCTTCACGGACAAGGAAGAAGTGGACAAGCTTTTGGCCCAGGCCAGGGCTTCCTATACCAAGAGGGATGCCCGTGTGGAAGGCATGACGGACGAGGATGAGCCCATCTTCTACTCGTGCACGCTGTGCCAGAGTTTTGCGCCATCCCACGTGTGTGTTGTGACTCCGGAACGAACGGGCCTGTGCGGCGCTTACAACTGGCTGGACTGCAAGGCTTCCTTTGAAATCAATCCGACCGGCCCCAACCAGCCGATTGAAAAAGGCAAAGTCCTCGACGAGCGATTGGGTCAATGGGAAGGCGTCAACCAATTCGTAGAGAGAGCCTCCCGCGGCAAGGTGCAGAAGTACAACGCGTACTCCATTATGGAAGATCCTATGACCTCCTGTGGGTGCTTCGAATGCATCGCGGCGGTGCTACCGGTCTGCAACGGCGTCATGAGTGTGGACCGCGATTACAAAGGCCCGACCCCGTGCGGAATGAAATTCACCACCCTGGCAGGTAGTGCTGGCGGTGGAAACATCACGCCCGGCTTCGTCGGACATAGCAAGCTGTACATCGGCTCCAAGAAGTTTGTTGCAGCCGAAGGCGGCATTCTCCGTTTGGTCTGGCTGCCGAAGGCTCTCAAAGAGATGCTGCGGGAAAAGATCAACGCCCGCGGCGAAGAAATGGGTGTGTCCAATCTGACGGACAGAATAGCCGATGAGACAGTGGGTGTGACCGAAGACGAGATCTACCCATTCCTGCAGGAAAAAGAACATCCTGCCTTGACGATGGACCCGATCGTGGGTTAAGAAATTCTGAGGCTATTTTCCTTCTTGGTTTACCTGTGTAGGGGGTCCCGCCACGCGAGGCCCCCTCGCGTCACTTTTCTTCTGACTTGATGGTGTTGTGTCTCGATAACAGCTTTACGTACCTGCGTGGTCGACAAAGCGTGCTGGCAGAAACACTGAGATCGACCGGATGTCGATCACTCGTTTGGCGAAGCTAAGGCGCAGACACTACACGACATAGACGCATTGAGGACGTGCCCTCGATGGGGAGGTTGTAATCTATGGCGCTTTCCGGAATTCAGATTTTCAAGCTGATGCCGAAAAAGAATTGTGCTGAGTGCGGTGTTCCGACGTGCCTTGCCTTCGCCATGAACCTGGCAGCCGGCAAGGCGGAGTTGGATCAGTGCCCCTATGTCTCCGATGAAGCTCGTGAACAGCTCGCATCCGCGTCCGCCCCTCCGATCCGTACCGTAGAGTTCGGCAAAGGCGAGAAAGCTGTGAAAGCTGGTGGTGAGACGGTTCTATTCCGGCATGAAAAAACGTTTAACAATCCCACGGTACTTGGATGCCTCATTGCCACATCAGAGGATGATTCTTCCGTGGATTCGAAGCTCAAGGCATTCAAAGAGCTTTCGTACGAGCGCGTAGGCCTCACGTTGAGGCCGGAGGCGATTGCTGTCAAGGACGGGGGTGACCCTGCTCGATTCGCGCAGATCGCCAAGAAGGCGTCGGACGCGGGGGCCGCGGTTATACTTATGAGTGACAGCATTGACGCGTTCAAGGCAGCCCTCGCCGATGTTGGCCAGGAAAGGCCCTTATTGTATGCCGCGACGAGCAGCAATCTGGAAGAGCTTTCCGCTCTGGCCAAAGAACACAATTGCCCTATCACCGTTAAGGCTGACAAGGTAGGCGATGTGGCTCGCCTCAGCGCGAAACTAATCGATCAGGGCTTTAAAGATATTGTACTGGACTCCGGCACTCGAGACCTAAGTGCTGCGCTCCGAGACCAGGTTATGATCCGCAGGCTGGCCCTGGAGAAGCTCTATCGCCCCCTCGGATTCCCGACAATCGTTTTTCCCTGTGAAATGGCGGACAATCCCGTGGACGAAGTCATTGCGGCCGGTACGTTCATTTCCAAATACGGGGGGATCGCGATCCTGAGCGATTTCAGGGGCGAGACAGTGTTTCCGCTTCTGCTGCAGCGGTTGAACATCTTCACGGATCCGCAGCGTCCCATGACAACGGAGCAGGGTATCTATCCAATCGGCAATCCGGGAGAAGAATCCCCGATCCTCATAACCAGCAACTTCTCGCTAACCTACTTCATAGTATCTGGGGAGATCGAATCCAGCCGTATTCCGTCGTGGCTTCTCGTCTTGAACACCGATGGTCTATCCGTGCTCACAGCATGGGCTGCCGGCAAGTTCGTCGCGGATCTGATCGGCCCGTTCGTGAAGAAATCGGGAATAGAAGAAAAGGTCAAGTCGAAAAAGCTGATCATACCAGGTGCCGCAGCGATCATAAGCGGTGATTTGGAGGAGGAGCTGCCTGATTGGCAGATCGCCATAGGACCAAGGGAAGGTGCTCACATTCCTGCGTACCTCCGCCAGAATTACGCATAATCCCGAGTCCGTTTGGTTGGCAACCAGCTACCAGGGAAGGGCGCCCGCCCTTCCCCTACATATCGAAATTCACTTGAACAAACGCGATATTGGCCTTTGATCTCAGGCAGGAATGTGGTAACTTTTCTGTCTATTCTTATTTGAGTGCACCTGGGATAGGACCCCAATCAGGAGGTAAGCCGATGATTAAGGTGGTGGCTGAAAACATAAACATAATGTCCAAGTACACGGGCAATGCCATGAGGGAGAGAAACCCCAAGCCGATCCAGGAGTGGGCAGAAAAGCTCACTGAACGAGGAGCGGACCTTTTGGATCTCAACCTGGGGCCTGCGCGCAAGGGCGGACCGGAGATGATGCAATGGCTCGTTAAGACCGTGCAGGAAGTCAGTGACCTCCCTCTGTTCCTCGACACTACGAACAGTGAAGCCATTGAAGCAGGATTACAGGTTTACGTTCCCAAGAGTGGACCTGCCGTGATCAATTCCATTATGGCGGTACCAGAGCGCATGGATCTTCAGATGCCGCTGGTGACCAAGTACGACTGCGACATGGTCGGGCTCATGTGGGGCCCTGATGGCATCCCCCGCGATGAGAACGAGCGTGCCATGCTGCTCGACAGCATGATGACAAAGGCCGCGGAATATGGGATACCGCTCGAAAAGATCTGGTTCGATCCCATCGTCGTCCCTGTTTCTTCGCAGCAGCAGGAGCTACAGGGATGTACGACCTTTATGCAATGGCTGCCGGACCTGGCCCCTGGCTGTCAATCGACGTGTGGGCTCTCCAATGTTTCCAACGGTTCCCCGGACGAGCTGCGTGACATCCTCAACCAGGTATACCTGTGCATGCTCAAGAAGTGCGGCATCACTTCAGCCATTCTCGATGGGTTTGACGACGAGATCGTCAGGATCGCCCACGACCAGGAAATGGAGTTAGAATCCCTCGTCGGCCGTGTCATGGACGGAGAAGAAGTCGACACGAGCGGAATGGATAAGAAAGCCGTGGATTACGTGAAGACGGCCAAGCTACTCCTGGGTCATTCCCTGTATTCCCACTCATGGCTTGAAGTGTGATTTGCTGCGCCGTCCTCCGGGAAACGGCCTAAGTACAAGATTTCATAAGTACGGTTACGTATTTATGGTGGCCTCTCTTGGGAAAGGGCAGCTTCAAATCTGCCCCTATTGAGGCGTGGATCGTTGCTTTTGATGGTAGAAGTACCGTAGCAGTGGTTGTAGGGGCGGGTTTCAACCCCGCCCTTGCCCGGATGCGGCCCTCTCCGCCATTCTCGCCGTTGCCACCGCCAGTGGGTCAACCGCGCAGCCGTGGAGGCGGCATCATATTTTCGATAGCGTCCACGAAACTCGAATCCTCTCCTAATCTCCGTGGTATCCATTATCGTTGTCGAACGGGAGAAACGGACCCTATTTTTGGCAACCGCTACAAGACCACTACATATTCTTGCGCGTCACCGACGAACGAGGCGCATGACTGATATCTGTCGATTCGAGCCTGCCGTTACGCTCCCGGCGAATCCTCTTTTCAGAAACGGTGGCCTTCACTGCTTCAAGAATTCCCCCACCAGCCAGCAGACTCTTGGGAGTGCAGTCCCTCGTGAATTGAAGGAAGCTACAGGTGTAATGGTGAAGTGGGCCCAGTAGCCTGGTAAGTGAGAAGAACGCCAAATTCTTCCACGACAGAAATGAGTCGACATCAAATCCTCCATCCAAAATGTCCTGAGCCATCTTGACAAGGTCGGTGAGTATATCCATTGACTACCTCCTGTCACACCCTGGCAAGACAGCCATGATCCGACTTTGTTCCGCGAGGCAAAGCAAAGGAGCTCCAGTGACGTAGATCTCGAGCTGCAGGCCATGCAGTGTTTTCGCGGTTCATTGAACCGCAATTGTAGTGCAGTCCCGCGGGGCGCGGGATTTCAGCCTACATGTGAAGAGAGGCAGCCCAAAAGAAACTGTCTCAAAAGCCGGCAGTCCGTCATAATCGTGGCACAGCCCCTCACCCTGACCCTCTCCCCCGAAGCGGGGAAGAGGGGATTCTTCCGGCTCCCTCTCCCTCTGGGAGCATAGGCGTTAAGTTAGAAGTGGAACGGCCAATTGTTCGTCATTCCGGCGAAAGCCGGAATCCAGTCCTTCCAA